>Ga0214923_10006224_pt1 | contig 13508 bp, 17 predicted proteins | sample LL1510_MetaG_FD_177993 | JGI IMG/M metagenome (GOLD analysis project Ga0214923, IMG submission 177993) | Freshwater microbial communities from Lake Lanier, Atlanta, Georgia, United States - LL-1510 | ecosystem: Environmental > Aquatic > Freshwater > Lake | place: USA: Georgia | collected... | reverse complement strand
GACTTCTGTTGCCAAGGCTCTGTGCAACGATCTTGGTTGTGATTGGTTGATGATTAACTGTTCGGAGGACGGTAATATTGATACCCTCCGCACCAAGATTCGTCAATTTGCTTCTACTGTGTCCCTGACGGATGGGGCAAAGAAGGTGGTCATTCTTGACGAGTTTGACTATTCCAATGCACAGTCCACTCAACCCGCCCTTCGCGGCTTTATTGAAGAGTTTGCAGCCAACTGCCGTTTCATCCTGACTTGTAATTTCAAGAATAGGGTGATTGAGCCGCTGCACTCCCGATGTACCTGTATTGATTTTCGTATTCCCAACAAGGAAAAGCCTAAACTCGCAGTTCGTTTCTTGAAGCGAGCAGAGGATATTCTAAAGAGGGAAGGTATTCAATACGATCAGAAGGTGGTGGCACAACTAGTCGGAAAGCACTTCCCCGACTTCCGCCGTACCCTGAACGAACTTCAGCGGTACTCTGCGGGTGGGGTAATTGATGTGGGCATCCTGAACACTATTGCCGATGTACAGATCAAGGAATTGGTTAAGTGCATGAAGGGCAAGGACTTTGCAGGTGTTCGCAAGTGGGTGGTAGAGAATTTAGATAATGACTCTACCCGCCTGTTCCGAAGCGTTTACGATGCCCTGTACGAGAACATGGAGAGCGGTTCCATTCCTCAAGCCATTCTAATTTTGGCAGACTACCAATACAAGGCAGCGTTTGCGGCTGATGCAGAGATTAATCTGACTGCTTGCATGGTGCAACTAATGATGGAGTGCAAATTCAAGTGAGCCACGGGTTAACTGATTATTTGAAAGCCATCAACGAAACCAAGGAGCCGTTGATGGACACTCCTGAATGGGGCAAGCCCTCGTATCCACCGTTCGTGGTAGGTCGGTGTTTGTCGTACTTTCCTGACACCCTGTTTGCTGTGAACGAGATGAATACCCGTGCCCACATTGACCCTAAGATGCACTTTGACTTTCTTCGGGGAGCGGTGCGGAAGCGTAAGCGGTTTTCTAAATGGCTTAAGCGGGAGAGTGACGAGCGGGTGCAAGCCTTGATTGAGTACTACGGGTTCTCTGCCAAGAAGGCACGGGAAGCCCTGACCATTCTTACCCCAGAACAAATTTCAGAAATCGTAGCACTTACCGCCAAGGGTGGAAAGCCGTAATCTTCTAAATAGTTCCGTGTCGGTATTTTTTAAGAAAGTGGAATAGGCATGGAACAACCAAACGAACGGTATATTGATCTTGAACCCAAAGACCTGTTAGAAGTCACCATTGCAAAGCCTGATGACTTCCTGAAGGTTCGTGAAACCTTGACCCGTATCGGGGTTTCGTCTCGCAAAGAAAAGAAGTTGTGGCAGTCCTGCCATATTCTCCATAAGCGTGGAAAATACTACATTGTCCATTTCAAGGAAATGTTTGCACTAGACGATCTGCCCACCTCTATTGACAGCGAAGACATTGGAAGGCGTAATACCATTGCGTGTCTGCTAGAGGAGTGGGGTCTGCTCAAGATTGTGAACAAGGAAAAGATTACCGACAAGGTGCCCCTAAACAAAATAAAGATTCTTCCCCATAAAGAAAAGGGAGAGTGGGAACTCTGCCCTAAATACCACATAGGACGGAGCAAACCCGGACACAAGCCCGAAGACTGAAAAAGGAGATATTCGTAATGAGCAGACTCGTGATTAAGTTCCCGACGCGGAACCGCCCTGACAAGTTCAAGAATGTGTTTACTCGCTACATGACCTTCTTGAGTGGACGGCACGATGTGCGTTTCGTTGTCAGTATGGACGAAGACGATGCCACCATGAACACTCCTGCTATGCGTGAGTGGTTTGAGACTCGCAAGCGTAATGCAGATATTAAGTACTGCTACGGACACTCCAAGACCAAGATTGAGGCGTGTAACGCAGACTTGGAAGGCGAAGACGGCGATGTGCTCCTGCTAGCCTCTGATGACATGAACCCTCAAATGATGGGTTACGACGAGATTATTTTTGCGGGATTCGGGCAGTGCTTTCCTGACTTCTACGGAGCCATCAAGTTTTGGGACGGTCTGCGTCCCAAGGAAGACTCTCTGATGACCCTTACAGTTATGGGCTTCCCGTTGTATAAGCAGTTTGGATACATTTACAACCCCGAATACAAGTCTGTGTATTGTGATAATGAGCAGACACAGGTATGTGCTGGTCTTGGAAAACTAGCACGATCTAATATTTGTATTATTAGACACGAGTGGACGCATGAAGCATTTGATACGCTTCACGCACGGAATGAAAACCGTGGAATGTATGAAGTAGACAGCAAAACCTACGAGGCTCGTAAAGCCAAAAACTTTGATATGGAGACTATGTTCAATGCCAGTACCATCAAGTGATATTTTATTGACCGTAATGATCTTGTCCATTCCTTCTCGTATAGAGAATGCTATTTCTCTAATGAAAAAACTTGAGGGACAATTAGGAAATCGTCGTTCTGTTGAAATCCTAGTGCTCACAGATAACCGTTCACAGAGCATATCTGAAAAGCGTAATGTGCTTCTACGGGCTGCTCGTGGGCAGTTTGTGTGTTTTTTGGATGATGATGACGGCGTATCCAATAATTATGTTGATGTGCTTTTGAAGACTATAGCAGAAAATCCAGATGTGGATTGCATTTCTTTCAAGCAGTTCTGTTCTCTGGATGGTGAGCCAATGAATGTTGATTTTGGTATTGGAAATCCTCACGGTCAACTATGGAGAACCGAAGAAGGAACTTTGGGAGACATCAAGCGTCCTCCATATCATATGTGTCTGTTCAAGCGAGAACTAGCACAGAGTGAAGAGTTCCGACCCATGTATGCAGCAAACGGACAGTCTTATGGAGAAGATTTTGACTGGTTGATTCGTCTGTATCCAAAGGTGCAAAAAGAATTTCATATAGACGACCATCTCCACATGTATGTGTACAACTCCAAAACCACAACATCGCTAGTGCCACAAGGAACACAATAATGAAAATTTTAGTCAATTATGCAAGCGGTGGAAGATTTGTTCAATCGCAACTTTTGAACAGCCAAACCGGATTAGCAGCAGGATTTAATGTTGTGTATAGCATGAGTGATTCTGATATTGATTCTAGTTTTGCCGAAGACAATAAAGGAATACTTACACAAAAAAGAGGAGCAGGATATTGGTTATGGAAACCATATTTCATTGATAAACTCATATGGAATATAGGAGAAAACGACATACTGTTTTATTCTGATTCTGGTGCTCATTTTGTAAAAAGAATGGAACCCATATTCAACTCTATTATGAATGATAAAAATGGTGTGGTGTGTTTTTCTCTTTCTGGTGGACATATAGAAAAAGAGTACACGAAGCGAGATGTGTTTAGAACAATAGGTGCAGAGTCGCCAGAAATAACAAACACTCCACAGAGAATGGCTAGTTTTATGGGGTTCCGTGGAACTGCCTATGCAAAGGCATTTGTCCGTGAATACCTAAGACTTTGTTGCAATCAACACCTTATCACAGACGAGCCTAATTGCGATGGTTGGGTTGAGCCGGGATTTAGAGACAATAGACACGATCAGTCCATATGGAGCGTCTTGACAAAGAAGAATGAAATCACTATGCTACCAGACCCGTCTCAATGGGGACTGACGCACAACGAAACAACCGAAGCAGACATGTACATCAATCACACAAGAGATCATAGATGAAAATTGATATTGTGACATTTTCTTGCGATTCGACTCCAATCTATTATGAGTTTTGGAAACCTATTTCCAAATATTGGAAAACAAAGTTTGGAATCCATCCAGTTTTATTGTATTGTGGAGACAAGAATATTGATCTATCAGAGGAATATGGAACCGTTCATAGAGTTCCAAGTGTGAGTGGAGTTGCTGACTACCACTCAGCAACATGGGGTAGATTTTGGATAACCAAGAAATATCCTGACAAGGTTTGTATTACTGGAGACATAGACATGATTCCTTTGTCTCGTAAGTTTTTTATTGATGATGTTGAAAAATTTGCTGATGACACTTATGTGCACCTTAATTCTGGATGGTATTACGGAAACAATACAGAAACATGGAAAAGTGAATACAACATCATATCTGCATACTACCATATAGCCACAGGAAAAGTATTTAATGATGTATACGGATTTGAAGACGATTTCGTGGCAGAGATGCGTAAGTTCGAAGCCGTAGACTATACTGGAAAAAATAAAGGTGTGGGAATTGGATACGCTCCTCTTCGTGATGTTGCAAATCATCTGAAACACGCAAGCAGCGAAATGGGTGGAAAATGGGGACAAGACGAATTGTACTCCACCGATCTCATGCGTAAGTATTTGAATCGCGGTGGAAAGATGAACACAGAAACCAAGATTCAGAGAAACCAACGGATTGATAGGAGTCATTGGGAATATTATCCACAACTAGTTTTTGAAGGAACACACTATGTTGACTCGCATTTGCTTCGCCCGTATTCGGGAGAAGCACAAAAGCACATCGACTTTTTGATGCACCTTGTTCCATGATAGACATAGAACCATCTGAAATAATACGATCACAAAATTTCATAAATCGCTGTGACTTTTGGTTTGCTATCACAGCAATGAATGATGCTTTTGATTTTCCAAAGACCTCACAGCAGGTTGTTCGGAGAAGCGAATCGTTTGGTGATTACATCAACCATTTTGATACTGATACGCTTAATCCTGATTCTGTTGTGTTTTGTAAGTTTGACTATTTGCAGCATTTGGCAGATTATTTACAATTCAAGAAATGCACGACTCCATTCATTCTGCTAACTGGTCAAAGCGACTTTTCAATCACAGACTATGCGTTTGAGTATATGAAATCTAGGCTTGCTGAACCGTTAAGATGGTGGGGATGCAACAACGAATGTGATTTCGCAAGTCCAGTTCCTTTAGGAATAGCAGACGATTTCTGTAAATTAACTGTGAAAACAGGATTTGAAAAAACTAAAGCAAATAGATTGCTCTATGTTAATCATAGAGTAGACACATTTCCTACTGTAAGAAAACCTCTATACCAACTGTTCTCTAGTAAAGATTGGGCAACCACTCGTGAACCTAGCGAAAAGGGAAATACTGAAACATACAAACAAGAATTGTTAGATCACAAGTTTATTTTGTGCCCTCGCGGAAATGGAGTGGATACTCATCGAATGTGGGAAGCGGTTTATTGTGGAGTCATTCCTGTGGTTCAATGGCACAAAACGCATTCGGGACTAGAAGGGAATCTTCCAATTCTTTTTGTTGATTCTTACTACCAAGTAACAGAAGACTTGCTAAACAGAACTTATGAAGATTTCAATACAAAGACATGGAATTTTGATATGTTGAAAACATCTTGGTGGTTAAAACGAATAAAGGAGTCTGCTAATGGATAATAGATTTCCAAAAATAATCCACCAGACATGGTTCACTAAAAATGTGCCAACAAAAATACAGGAAAGCATATCTCATATGCTTACGATGAATCCTGAGTACGATTACGAATTATCTGATGATTCTGATATGCTTTCTTTTATTGAAAGCAATTACGATAAAGATATACTAGACTGCTTCTTGTCGCTAAAGATAGGAGCAGCAAAGGCTGATTTGTGGAGATATTTAAAACTGTATAAAACTGGTGGAGTTTACATAGACATAGATTCCGTGATTGTTGGAAAATTAGACGAACTGGTATCCGATGACGAATGCTCCATCATTAGCAGAGAAACAAACCAAGGAAAGTTTGTGCAATGGTGTTTGATGTTTATGCCAAACCATCCAATTCTTAAGTTTTGCATAGACTCGTGTGTGGACAATATAAAAAATAAAAAGCACAAAAATGTGTTGCAACTTACTGGTCCTGTGGTATACTCTGATGCCATACGAAGATTTTTTGGTGATCCTGATATTTACAGCAAGACAGACGATCAGGTGAATGCACAGAAGAAAACTACGGGTGTACGATTTCACTCTTTTGACTATAAAGGATACGCCTACTTTGAACACCCAAACAAGTCGGAACTGTATGTGAGCAAGCCACATTGGACTGTTGAACAGGCTAGGCAAAACTAGGAGACGCGATATGTTAGACAATGTTGACATGATTTATATCTGCCACTATAAGAAATTAGTGGATAGAAAGAAAACAATAATTGAACAACTGTCCAGATTAGGTCTTCAAACTTTTATGTTTGTGGAACAGTTCGACAAGGACTGCTGGAACATGGAAGAGATTTGCAAAGAATTTCCAAAGATAAACGATGTCGAAAATCGTATGACTGATGGTGAGAAATCGCTTGCTCTAAAACACGCTTGGTTGGTGAAAGATATGTACGCCAAAGGCTATTCTTCTGTTCTAGTCCTAGAAGATGATGCAATTCTGTGTGATGATTTTGTGACAAGATATAACTCGTATATGAAGCAGATGCCCCCCGATTGGGATATTGGATGGGTTGGCAGTTGTTTCAATCTAAAAGAACCACAGATTGCAGGAGTTAATGTGTATAAGACAAATCGTGGATCACGATGCACCCATGCTTTTTGTTTGAGCAGATCGTTTGCTGAAAAGATGATTAAAGAAATAGGAAACATCAATCAACCATCAGACAGATACTATAACTACATTGTCAAGCAGCACAACCTGAACAACTATTGGTTTCAGCCTGCTCTTGCGTTACAAAGTCTTGAGTTTTGTTCGTCCTTGAATTCAAATCCGAACCATAAGTGGAATCCACAGGAGATGGGTTGATATGAACATATCATTTTCTGATTTTTGGGGCGGTGTTGATCCATACAATAATTTCTTCACAGATTTGTTGCAGAGCATGAATCCCGAATACAAGGTTGTCCCGTTTTCAAACGAAAACACAGACCTATTGATCTACTCTTGTTTTGGAAATACACACCACCAAGCAGATCGTTCAAAAGTCAAGAAGATATTCTATACCGGAGAAAACAAGCGACCAAACTACAACGAGTGTGACTACAGCCTGACATTTGATTTTCCTGATTACGGTGGTAGAAATATCAGATTGCCTCTTTGGTTGATGCAGATAGATTGGTTCGGAAAGGTGAATTACGGCAATCCACAGTTCGTGATTCCACCATCTGAACTACGAAACAGCAGATATTCAAATCGCCCAAAGACAGAGTTCTGCTGCATCGTGTTCAACAATCCAATACCAAATCGTGTTGAGATTCTCAAGAAGTTGTCCAAATACAAGGACATCCATTGCTACGGAAATCCATTTGGAAATCACTTTTACGGAGAAGATAACAAGTACGAAGTGATTTCTAGATACAAGTTTAATATCTGCTTTGAGAACGGTATCCATCCGGGATATTACACAGAGAAACCAATCCATGCAAAGGTAGCAGGATGCTTGCCTCTGTATTGGGCAGACGAAAACTGCAAGCACGATTTCAATACTGGATCGTTCTTGAATCTGAATGATTTTCCTAATATGGACGCTTTTGTTGAACGAATCATTGAATTGGACAAGAATGAAGATGAGTACAATCATATAGCATCGCAGTATTTGTTTGAAGATAAAGAACCTTCTCTTGAACCCATCAAGGCAGCATTGGAGAAGATACTGTGAAGTATGTGTTGATTACAGGTTCATCTGGACTTATTGGAAGCCAATCAGTAGATTTCTTCCATAAGTTGGGATATGGAATTATTGGTATAGACAATGATATGAGAGCATACTTTTTTGGAAAGGAAGCGTCAACCGCTCCGTCCAAGAATGCCATACTAGAATCGTATCAAAACTATGTCCACTTTGATTATGATATTCGTTCTATGGAGTTGATGGAAACTGTATTCCAAAAATATGGTACAGATATTGAATTAATTATTCATACTGCTGCACAACCATCCCACGATTGGGCAGCAAAAGAACCACTAACAGATTTTTCTGTGAATGCTCTTGGAACTCTAAACCTTCTTGAATTGACTCGGAAACACTGCCCGAATGCCACATTCGTGTTTACCTCAACCAATAAAGTGTACGGAGATAGACCAAACTATTTGAACATAGTTGAGCAAGAAACACGCTACGAGTGCTATGATGATTTGTCTTGTCCTTATGCTGTTCCAGAAACCATGTCTATCGACCACACCAAGCACTCTGTGTTTGGTGCCTCCAAAGTAGCAGCAGATATCATGTGTCAGGAATATGGACGGTATTTTGGTCTTAAGACAGGAATATTCCGTGGTGGTTGCCTTACTGGGCCAAATCACGCGGGAACGGAATTACACGGGTTCTTGTCGTATTTGGTAAAGTGTATGGTACATAATAAACCGTATACTGTGTTTGGTTATAAGGGCAAACAAGTGCGAGACAATATCCACAGTTATGATCTAGTGAATATGTTTTGGCATTTTCACCAGAATCCCCGATGTGGAGAAGTTTATAATGCTGGTGGAGGAAGAGATAATTCCTGTTCAATATTAGAGGCAATAGATACTGTCAATCAAAAAACAGGATTGGGATGGAACAAGTACACCATTTCAGAAACTAATCGCATCGGAGATCACATATGGTACATAAGTGATCTGACAAAATTTAATGGTCATTATCCAAATTGGAATATGCAGCACAGTTTATCAAGCACTCTTGATGCCATGATTAAGGTTGAAACAAGCAGATGAACAAGCCACGACTGGTTTTTCTTTTTGCAGGTCAACTTCGAACATTTGATTCAATCCCAGTTGTTCGTAGTTGGCGCAAATTTTTAGATACTTATGATGTTTTGGTTTACGGCTGTTTTTGGCGTAACAGAGGAAAGTCTGCATGTTCTATAAGCGCCGGAATAGCAAAGGATGTTAATCCAGATGAATTGATATCCTGTGATTCTGTAAAGAATGTGTTTCAAACAGACAACATATGGCTGTATGACTACGACGATTTTTTGTCAGGTCTTCCCCAAGAATATTGCAATTTTAAATCATCATATTACTTTGGTTGCTCTGTTCCAAACTCTTTTTTGAGAAATGAAGTCTGTAAAAAAATGATTGAGAGTGGAAAAGATATACCTTTCAATCCACTTACATATACTCTAACAAGACCTGATTTAATTTGGTTGAGACATCCTCCCCCATGTTTTACTGAAACGACAGATTTTTTGTGGCATAACGATTCTCCACAGGCATATCACCCAAATAGGATATACGATATTTTCATGTGCTCTAACAGAGAAAATATTTTGAAAATGGGAAATATGTACACAGATATCAGTGGCTTTTTGACTGCTGTTAATTCCACTTTCAATACTTCTCTTGATCCGCTTGATAGTTGTAGGCTGAATTATAACTATGCTGTCTTGAATAACATTCAGGTTAGAAGTCAAGACAGACTACATATAGATGTGCTTCGTGAAGACTCTGATGTTGAAAGGTATAGCACAGTTTATACAAACGAACCCCTGTGGGGCGTTTCCGACTAATCAAAACAAATAACAAAATTTAGACATCCGTTAACTTTGTTTCTCGTATCGTCAAACACACCGTATAGATACTTCTACATTTACAGGAGAGTTCATAATGCAAGAAAGCAACATCATGCAAACAATCATAAGTGATATCAAAGCAGGAAAGCCAGTGATAATAGTTGACAGTTATGATCGTGAAAATGAAGGCGATCTAATGTTGGCAGCAGAAATGGCTACACCAGAAACCCTTGCTTTCATGGCAAAGTATGCTCGTGGAATTATGTGCCTGCCTTGTATGGCAGACCGATTGGAAAGACTATCAATTCCGATGATGCAGAGCAACAAACTAGACAAGTTTGTAACTCCATTTGCAAACAGTATTGACGCAGCAGAGGGAGTTTCGACTGGAGTTAGTGTAAACGACAGAATGGTAACTATTCAAAAGTTCGTGAGCGAAACAAGTGTGCCTACAGATTTTGCACAACCCGGACACCTTTTCCCTCTTCGTGCTCGTCCGGGTCTTCTCAAAGAGCGTCAGGGACATACAGAATCGAGCGTTGAGTTGTGTTTGCTTGCAGGAGTAAAGCCTGTAGCAATCATCATTGAAGTTATGAATGATGACGGTTCAATGGCAAGACTTCCACAACTAGAAGAATTGGCAAAGCGTTTTCAGTTGAACATGATCTCTATTGATGAAATTATTGAGCATAAGTATGGAAACGCAGTTCAACACGCGAGCGTATAATACTATAGAACTTCTTCCTTTTGGTCTTGTAAGAAAAAGCAGTTCTTCTGATAGACTATCTGATGAAGTTTTCTATTACGATTCTGTGCCATCCGATGTGGCACATCTTTTTCCAAGAAAACAAAAATCGTATAAGGAAGACGGTAAGTATAACCTAGTTCTTGAATATTATCCCTACAAGAATTTGGGTCAATACATGCTTTCTTTTGACAGTTTTGATTGGGATTCTGTGTTTTCTAACCTAAAAGGAACACTTGAGTTGATGTCTAGTCATGTACAACACAACGATGACTCTCGCAGTCACGCAGTTTCAATGTACATAACAAAAACAAAAACGGAGTATGAAAATTTAAAGAAGACCTATCACGATGACGAACTGTTTTCTTCTGATAAACTAGTAATCAATAATAAAGAGTATACTAATTTTGAGCCTTTGTGGGACAAAGTGCAATCGCTAATCGAAAAACATCTTCTTTCTTATAAAAGAACCATGATTCATGGTGATATGTGTTTTAGCAATATTCTCTATCACCCCAAAGTAGGTGCGAGATTCATAGATATGCGAGGTTCTTTTGGAGCCAAAGGCATATACGGGGACAGTATGTACGATTACGCAAAACTTCTACACTCCGTTGAGGGTGGATACGAGTTATTCATCAATGATAGTTTTTCAGTTGAGAAAGAATCTTGCGGAGTATATGCTGCTCATCTGTTCTCAAACAAGAATAAAGATGATGCTCTTGATGCTTACATGAACAGTTTTTCAGATAAAAATATTGATTTGATTCGTTTAATTGAAGGGCTAATATTTGTTGGAATGTGTGCTCGTCACTACGACAGTGAAAAGCGGCAGATGATAATGTATTTGACCGGAATCAAAACTCTAAACGAGGCAGTAGATCAACTATGTTAAATATTGTAGTACTAATGGCAGGCAGAGGCAGCAGATTTACTGAAAAGGGATACTGTGTGCCCAAGCCTATGGTGATGGTGAATGGAAAGACTATTCTTCAATGGACAACGGAATCGTGTCCTTTTATACGCCACGACGGTAAAGGGCAAAATTCTGATGTAAATTTGTGTTTCGCTGTTTTGTCTGAACACCTAGAAGACGGTCTTGGAGAGTTTTTAAAATCTCTATACGGCAACAACATAACCATAATTCCATTTGAAACAATTACTCGTGGAAATCTAGAAACTGCCAGAATGGCTTGTGACAAGATTCACATGTCAAATCAGCCAATACTATTTTTAGACTCTGATAACAAGTATAACCACGCTGGCATGGGCGAGTTTTTTGCCTCTCTGTCTAATGATCTCACAACTATGGCAATATGCTGCTTTGATGATCCTCAAAAAACAGTTCCCAACAAGTGGTCTAATGCCAGAGTAAAGAATGGATTGGCAGTAGAAATAAAAGAAAAAGACGATTTGTGGGTGAACTATCCTGCTCTGATCGGCACATTCTACTTCTCAAGAGTAGATCAGTTCAGAAATTATGCAGACTTTATCATGCACAATCTTCGTCCAGTTGGTGTCAAAGGTAAAGAAGAGTACTATATCAGCATGGTTCCAAAGCACCACGCTAATATAGGTCAGCCGGTTCATGTTCACATGGTTGATTCTGTGGTTCCCCTTGGAACACCCGAAGATGTGAATGTGTTTATGCAAGCAGGAAATAGTCAATGATATTTGCTTTTGATTTAGACAACACTGTGTGCGAAAGAAAACTAGGCAGCATGTCATACTCTGATGTTCAGCCATTTCCAGAGGCAGTAGACACTATACGATGGCTAAAATCAGAGGGGCACACAATCATACTACATACTGGTAGACACATGAGAACATGTGGAGGCAATCAGGGAAAAGTATTAGGAAAGCAAGGAAAGGTGTTGTTTGATTGGTTGGAAAAGCACCAAATACCTTATGATGAAATATGGTGGAGCAAGCCACACGCAGACCTATTCATAGACGATGCCGTTCATCGTCATACTGATTGGAAAACTTCTTTGGACGCAATTAAAGACCGACTAGCAAAAGGCGAAAGAACAGCGGAGAACCCTTGATTATGAGCAACACAGAAACAGTAATTCCATCGTTTTTCTTCGATACCGCAGACACAGAAGCCATTAAGCGTATATGGAACAGGTTGGGAAAGAAAATCCAATCTAAATCGTGTTTGGGTATAACAACAAACCCAAATGCTTTGGCTAAAGTTAACTGCCACACTTTGGTGGAACTTGAGAAGTTGGTAAAGACCATGAGCAACACTATGGACGAAATCTGTGGTGGTGGTTCCTTGATTTATGTTCAGGTTCCAAACTCGTGCATGAGTCTTGAAAATGTGGTGAAGTGGGCAAATTTTGTTTCTAAACTGGACACAGGAAAAAGCAAGATTGCCTTGAAGATTCCTCATTTCAGTTATATTCTGCGTGGAACCGAACATCCAATATTTTGGAATACAGAAATGTTTGGAGCGTTCAAGAATCTCTATCTTAATGTAACTGGAATTTCAGATAGTGGAACCATCATAAAGGCTTTGAGTTACGAGAATATTCGCTACGCTAGCATTATTCCCGGTAGAATGGAAGAGGCAGGAATTGATGCAAATGCTCACCTAAAATACCTTTGTGAACAGAATTTCAGAAAGCATCAAGCAGTAATCACTGGTAGCATGAGAACAATCAAGGGACTGCGTGATTCAGTATACTACAGAACGGTTCCTACAATTGGAACTCGTGTTTGGGATTTGGTAGAGCAGGGCGACCTGTGGGAAGAATTCCCAACATATTGGAACGATTTATACTCTCGTTCCGATAGTGCTTCTCAAGACTATTGCCCAGAAACAACAGAAAAGAATATTGGATTGAGCAAGCAGTTCTTTGAACAGATGGATTCATTGGGAAGCAAACTGCACGATGATTTTATGCGTCCTTGAAAGGATGGCAAACGGTGAAAAGAACTAACTGTATATTGTGTTATGGAGATTTGCAGTTCCTTCAGGTGTTCAAAGATTTTCCAGTTTATATGGGAGTCACTGATAAGAGCGAGCCAGAACTGCATCAAGACATGGAGGTTTGCTCGTGTACAAGTTGTGGGTGTGTGCAACTTGGAAGTTTGGTTGATCCACAAGTTTTATACAAGAATCCTCACAATCCAGCAATAGGAAAGACATGGGAAGCACATAATCAGGCTTTGTCTGAATTTGTTGTATCTACCGGTGCAAAAAACATAATAGACATCGGTGGAGCAAACATGAAGATGGCAAACAAGATTTGCCAGCACTCTGTTGTTGAATCT
>Ga0214923_10006223_pt1 | contig 13509 bp, 10 predicted proteins | sample LL1510_MetaG_FD_177993 | JGI IMG/M metagenome (GOLD analysis project Ga0214923, IMG submission 177993) | Freshwater microbial communities from Lake Lanier, Atlanta, Georgia, United States - LL-1510 | ecosystem: Environmental > Aquatic > Freshwater > Lake | place: USA: Georgia | collected... | reverse complement strand
CAAAGACCGCAAGGGACGAATGATTGAAGGTGGCGTGTTTATAAAGGATGAACAGTGAGTATTGTTGCTAAAAGCCCGAACGCTCAAGAGGGCGGTCATTGGTATACCCGTGATGGGGAGCCGATGTATACCGTTGAATCAACAAAGGGTCTACAACGCCCTACAACGCTCCGTGACGCGCGCAAACTGAATCTTGTACCCTCGGTAACCACCATCATCAATGTGGCTGCCAAACCGGCTCTTACGCAGTGGTTGCAAAAGCAGGTCTTGATGGCGGCCCTGACTCTGCCGAAGATTCAGAACGAGACCGAAGAGCAGTACATTGAGCGCATCATTCGGGACTCAAAAGAACAAGGCAAGGCGGCAGCAGACGCGGGTACGGAAATTCACGCCGCGGTTCAAGCGTATTACGAAAACCGCTCACATGGACACGCCGAACACGTCATGGGTTGCCAGCAGGCAATTGAAAACGCGTTTGGCAAGCACGAATGGATTTCTGAGAGAGCCTTTGCCCACGACCTAGGTTTTGGCGGCAAGGTTGATATGTACGCCGACGGCATTGTGGTGGACATCAAAACTAAAGAGTTCACTGACTCAGATACCATCGGTGGATATGACGAACACATGATGCAATTGGCCGCCTATCGGGTAGGTCTTGGCATGCCTACTGCGCGATGTGCGAACGTCTTTGTCTCAAGGTCTGTACCAGGTCTGGCAGTAGTCAAAGAGTGGCCAGAAGAGGATTTGAAGCAGGGCTGGGAAATGTTTACCCACCTGCTTTCGTACTGGCAAATCAAGAACTCACATCAATAAACTGCTACGGGAAATCAAACATGATTAGCAATGACGATATCCGCCAAATATTCTTCTACTGCGAGCACAAGAGTCGAGACGGAGTCTACGCAGATAACGTAGACATCTTGGAATTTGGCCGCAAGATAGCCGAAGTTGCCTTCCTTAAAGGACAAGATGCAGAACGAGCCGGCTGTATTGCTTTTGTAAAAACCCTCAACAAAGAGGTTGCAAAAGCATTAGAGCATCGTTCTAGCGAGTAGCCGATATTTGACTCTTTGCGGCCTGCTCTTCTTGCTTACGGAGAAGCAGGTCTCGCAGGAACAAACCAAGCCCACCGCCGTATCCCATCAAAGCGCCCAAACCTTTAGTTGCTGCACCAACGGGACCGGGTGCTGTTGGCAGCATCATAAGCCCAGAGCCAAGAGCGCCAGAACCAGCAAGAACGGCACCCGGATAGTCTCCAGATTCATATCGGCGTTTGGCCTCTTCTACGCCAAGACCAGCGCCAATCCCAGGAATCATCTTGGCTGCTGGAGAACGGAAAATTGCTCCAGCTTTGGCCAATGGGCCCGGAGCGCGACGATTCAATTCGGCAATCGTTTGCTGCGTCACTGCCAGATTGCGCCGTGTATCAGAAATTTGCTTTTCTAATTGATTGGCTTGTTGCGTTTGAGCCTGAGCTTGCGCCTCTGGAATGGCAGCCTCAGCGGCAACCCCCGGGGGAACCAAAATACCAGTTGGGCTGGAAGCAATAGGAAAATTTAGAAATGGGCTTCTGCCAGAAATGACCCCACGTTGCCTCAACATATTCTCAGTTTCGGCCATCTCCCGCTGTCTAGCCGCTTGTTGGGCGGTCAACTCCTGATATCCAGTTTGACGAGCACGGCCTGTTTGGCCATCTTCAATTGTGCCTTGTAGTTGACGTTCCAAACCAGTCTGCGAATCAGGAGCCTCTGGCACATCTAAAGAGATGGGTGGCGCATTAGGAGTAAAAGGCGGAGCGCGTCGAGCAGACTCAGGAATTCTAGATAGCTCTTTTTCCAATTCTGAAAGAAGTGCTTGTTGGCCTATTTGTTTTCTTTCTAGGCCCGCCATTGATTGAGGAGAAAATCCTTTGTCTGGAAATGCTGAGCCAAGCGTAATACCGGTAACAGCGCCAGCGCCACCAGCAATTGCCCTATCTATTAAATCATTTTGTTTGGTTTTTTCATCATCTTTTGACGCACCATCTTTGGGCGCTTCATAAATACTTTGAGTAGTGGCAAGAGCGCCAGACAAAGACTTTCCATAGTTTTCGTCTTCTGCGTATGCGCCTTTTTTGCCAGACTGCAAACCTTTAACAAATTGATTAAGGTCGGATTTTGCATTAAGAGCACCGGGAAAGTTGCGCTTAATCATATGCGCGTAATAGTCACCAAAAGCCTCGGGGTCTTCAAAGTTCAAATACTTCTCGCCCTTAGCCTCTTTGCCTCCACCAGCAAAGTCTTTGATGTTTCCAAGGTTATGATTGCCAACAATGCTGGTGCCCCATCTTGTTTCAAGGCCCCACTGGGATAGCAGGATGTCAGAAGACACACCAATCTTATCGCCGACCTCTTCAGCAATTGGGGCGTATTCCTCAATAAACTGCTGCTTGGCATCCATATCACTCACCCTCGCGTTTTTTGCGAATTACTTTAGTTTGCGGGTCACGAATATATCCCGGTGGCACATCACTTGCTGCACTCTCTGTACTTTTGATTGTGCCTCTAATGGTTTTAGTAGGCTTTAATAAATCTGCATTTTGCTGCGCCAAAGCGGAAAGAGCCTCTCTATATCCAGACTTTAGGTCCTTCATTTCTTGACTGGCCAAGGCTTGGTCGGTTGTCAACCCGCGACCCTTTAATTGTGTAAGCAAATCAAACCGTTGGTCAGAGTAACGAGCACGCATCATCGTGGCCATAGTAATCATTTTAGTTGCCTCGGGAGAGGCGTTTTCAACCGAAATCATTTCATTGGCTAGTCTAGTTTCTAGGTCAGACGTAGTGCCTTCGCCCGGAATCCGAGACATTTCTCGGTTTGCTTGTTTCATTGTTGCCAATTGATTGGCAAACAAAGACAAGGTATCCAATTCTTTTTGCGTCAAGCCTGCTTCAAGCAGCTTTTTTACCGGCAAATTAATAGATAGCGAACCACCACCAACCGATGCCGAAAGACCTTCGCTAATGGCGCGAGCAACTGACTGCCCAACCCCGGGTTTGCTCATGATTCGGAATGCGTCTGGATTGGTATTGATAAGTCTAACCATAGACTCACCAGTAGACATAAGCGTGCCAGAAACTTCAGAAGCAGAGCGCCACTTGTTTGTTAGCTCTCCAGCGCCCTTAGCGGTAGTTCTCGCTTCCTCTTGTAGAGCCTCTTTAGTTGCAGCCCTTTCAGACGCAGTGGGCGCCGTGCGTTGACCCGCAGTTGTTGCTGGCTCTGCGGCCTTCGGAGGTTCTGCGCTAGGCGCAGCTTCACTAGGAGTCGGCGTTGCACCTTCAGGTGGTGCGCCCGGTGCTGAAGGTTGCTGACGTTTGGTTCCGGTAATTATTCCAGCCAATTCGTTATATGCCTGCGAGCCTGGACGGAACGAATTCAATCTAGCCGCCATTCCAGAGTCAACACCATCAAAAGAACCCATATAACTTCCATCTGGGTTGTAAATGGTCAGCCCATCTACGGTCTTGCCGGTCGGAATAAGAATTATTTTTCCAGTGCCACGGTCAAAGATACTTCCCTCTTTGGGGTCGTAACGGTCTTTCTTAAACTTGCGAATTTCTTCGCGCATTTTTTGTGGGTCACGAATTCCAGATGTCCACAATTCTTGAACCAATTGTTGGTCAGACTTCAAATACTCAGGGTCACCCTCAGCCACTTGAATTCCAAAGTTTTGAAGCGAAGACTCAAATGACGATGCGGCACCTGGGGCGGACCCTGCAGGAGCGCCAGCCGCAGAAGGAGCGCCTGTCCCGGCGGGGGCGCCTGCAGCACCAGCGGGAGCGCCACCATATCCAGCAAGTTGACGAATGGCTTGAAGCTGAGAGCCTTTTTGTTTGATACCTAGGACTTTCTCTTCTAATTCTGCTTGCATCTTGGCCAGATTTTGCTGACGCACTTGTTCTTGCTCAGAGCTTTCAACGAGAGCTTGAGCACCCATACCAAGAGACTCACCAAACGAACCAGACTTTGTCGGCGACAACAAAGCCTGCGAAATCTTCATCAGGGTGGGGTTAAACGGAAGATTGGTACGCTGCTGCAAGGTATTTTGCAGTTGCTCATACCGCGAAAGAAGCGCCTTTTGAGCCGCCTGCTCTTCTTCTATTGACTTTGCAAACGGGTCAAGTTGGCTATCTTGTTCGTCCATAAGATTTAACCTTTATTATGCCGCCGGTTGAGACTTCTCAATAATTGGCGCATTGTTGACGTTAGAGCCAAAAAGATTGTTATAAATATCGCTACCCAATACACCCTGCAGTGCGGTTTGGAATAGACCGGGCTGCGCTCCGCCAGATTGTTGAGTCGCTGCAGCGGAACCGCCCGGACCATACATGAACGCGCCGAGGCCAGTAAGAACGCCACCCAAAGTGGCCAAAGGACTCGGTCCATAAGTAACGCCCGGACGAACGCCAGTTTCTTGAGTAGTAGTTCCAGTAGGCATTGCACCAGCATACGGAGCCAATAGGCCAGCATACTTGGCGGCTTGAGCCATCGGGTAGTCAAGTTCAGTTTGGGTTTGTGCTTGTTGTGCTTTGCCAAGACCCATCAGAGTATTCAAACCGCCTTGTGCAATATTTTGTTGTGCAGTTCCAAGTTGACCAGCAGCTTGACCGGCTTGAAGCATGCGGCCCAAATCTGTTTGAGCAGCACCGAGGGCTTGACCATATCCAGACTGAAGGGCTTGGGCTTGTCGACCAAGCAAATCGGCCTGCATGTCACGCATGATGTTACCGGTGGCTTGCATGGCGCGCTGACTGCCGAATCCACCAACACCAGAAGTAGCAGCGCGAAGACCCGGCAGAACACTCTCTTGAATGTTCCGCTGTTGCAGACGAGCCATCTCATCAACAACATTCTGGGTATAAGGATTCAGATACTGCTGCACCATTGAGGGAGCAGTGCCTTGTCCAGAAGTGCGAAGGAAATCCGAACCCATGCCAGTCGTAGCCGAGCCAGCAAAAGCCGTATTTGGAGCGACATCAAATGCTTGTTGTTGAAGAGGCGACAAACCCGCAACACCGCCACCGGTCACGCCTTGTTGACCAAAATTGGCAATGTTTTGCAGGTAGTCGGTATAGAACTGAGGGACTGTGGTCGTCTTCTCAGTCGTCATCGTTGTCGATGGCGGCGCAACACCTTGAGTCCAGTCCATCACTTCACCCCTTTCATATATTGTAGCGGAGCCTTAGCTTTAGGCGGCAAACTTTTGGAATCCGTTGACCTTGCTCTTTCTCGAACCGAGTGCATCAGTTCATACAATTTATCTGCACCAGCTTTATTGGAGCCATCTCCAAGTGCAGCAACTACATCCGCGGGAAAGACAAATTCACCATCGCTGAGAAGCGCAGGAATATCATCTGATTGGCCAGTGCCCTCTCCCCTTACTGGGGCGCCATGACGGAAGTCTAGACGGCCTCCGCGGGCAAGCATATAAGGCATCGCTGCGCGAGCCAGACCGCCATGCGCAAGTTCAGTAGACCCCAAGTTTTTAGCCAAAGCGGTCTTTACATCTTGCGACACGACGGGAGCCTGAACAGGAACGGGAACAACTCGAACCGGCGCAATCTGCGGGGTATTGGGTTTAGGAATGTCAGACAGTTTAGGCATCTTGATTCCGGTGTACTTATCACCAGAACCAGTGCTATCAAACAGCCCCAACACCTTGCCCAACAGACCAGCAGCAGCAAGACCGCCAAGAACTCCACCAAGGGTTAAGCCTTTCCCTGTAGTGGTTCCTGTACCCCCAGTGGTTGTTGTTCCGCCACTGGTGTTGGTTGTGCTTGGGCTTTTATCGCTAGGGCCACTTTGGCTACCCGGCTGGCCCGCACCGCCAGTGCTGGTATTTGCTGTACTACCACCGCCGGGAACTGCATTGATTTGCGGACGGCCAGAGGGGCCTAGCTCATCGCCCACTGTTGTATGAATGCCACCAATGGGTTTATTTGCAATGCTATCAAGACCAACGCCATAGTAATCAAGAAAAGTTCCAGGGGCTTGGCCAAGGTTAAATCCAATCGGTGGGGCATCAGGGTTAAAGCCACCCAATTGGCCAGGAATAACAACATCATCGCCATAAAAAATGTTTGAAAGATATGGCAAATTTTCAAACAGAATTTTTTCTGCAGCTGGCGAGAGGTCAAGTCCCTTTGTGCCTAAATCAATGTCTTTGAGCCAATTGTCGCCCACATAATCACTCAAATTAAAAGTATCTGGGATAGGAATGTTAACGCTACTTCCAACCGCGTCAGACAAACCTTGCCAATTAATGTCACTAAATGGAGAAGAGCCTCCCCCAAAAATATCAATGGAAAGTGGAAGGTCGCTTCCAATTTCGTCCATTAAACCTTCCCAGTTAATATCACCCATCTTTTTTCCTTTAGGTCCGGGTTACAGGACGGCCAAGTTGGTCGAGTCCAATGTATCGACCCAACGCATCAAATCCGTAACTTACAATTGGCGCCAAGGCTCCAGCGGCAGCTCCAAAAGTTGGGTCTTGATTTTGCAAGGCCAATCTAGTTGCGCCAGCTAGTGCGCCGCCAAACATATTTGCCGGAACCCCGGTTAAGCCAGTTTGTTGTACACCATAGTTTATCAGAGGACTAACAGCCCCCATAGCGCCACTTGCTAATGGGTCCATACCGGTCAATGCCCCAACGCCAGAACCAATCAAACCACCAGTAATGGATTTACCAAGAATGTTAGGAGTTCCGGCCGGAAGCGCGCTTTGAATTGAAGTTGATATGGCTGGGAATGATGCGTTAACGCCAGTGTTTATTAATCCACTTGCCAAACTTGGAATAATTGGATTCCCAGCAACAAGGTTAGATGCAACATTACCGGCTGTTTGTGAGAGACCGCCAATTACTTGTGGATTTGTAAGAGAAAATGCATCTGGAGCAACCATTGGTGCGTGCCAAGCATTTGGAGACAAAGCACTATTAACCAAACTACTTGCTGCAGCACCAGCGCCACCAGTCAATGCCCCCATCAATGGGTCGCCACCAAACAAAGCGCTTTTACCAGCGCCAAGAACTGCTCCACCAACAACCGGGGCATATGCTGTACCGGCGCCCAAGGCAGTGCCAACTTGAGTTGCAAAACCCTGCATACCCGGAATAAGGGCAAGACCAACACCAGCAAGCACTGGAAGGTACTTGCTCCAAAAGTTTCCACCGGTCGGAGTGAAGGATGATGTGCCACCGCGAATCTGATAGCTGTCATCACCAGTCTTCTTGAGAATGATGTACTGACCGCCCTTCTTCCCGCCACTTGTGGTGACGGTATAGATGTCATCTGTGCCTTTAACTAACTTTGGAGCCTTGCCGCCTTTGGCAATCTCTTGAAGGTCTGCGGTCGTGATGTCTTTGTCACCGCGAAGTTTGGCCATATCATTGCCAAATTCAGTCCACTCTTTGATAGCCCGACCGCTAGAGTTGGGCAGAAGTGTCTTCATTTCCTCTGGCGTAACAATTCCATCAGCCAAACCTTGTGCAATAGCAGAAGCCATCTGCACAGACACGCCGGTAGAGGTCTTGCCACTTTTAGAGCCTTGCATTAGGCCCCAGTCGTTTATGAGATTAAGACCAAGGTTGAACTTGTTCGTAGCTTCATTGATAGCTTTTAGATGAACTGGGTCGTCTTTAGCAAGAGAGTCGTAGTTAACCCCGACAAGTTTTGTGCCAAGGTTGATTGCACCATTATTTGCCATCTCTTGAATCATTTGGGGGGTAAACTGAACCTTGTAGTCAGGGTTATTGTTTAACCATGTTTGAACATTTTCAACAGTTTGACCAGCTTTTTTGTCTGCTGGCAAAGAGTTAAAAATTTGCTCCGCAGTCGGGCGAAATGACCTTTGCTCTTCCGGAAGGTCGCCCAAAAACTCTTCTGCGGTTTTCGTATAGAAGTTTTTGTATACTTGGTCGCCCGGAAGGTACGCTGAGCCACGATAGTCAATAGCTTGCTGTTGATAGTTATTGCGAACAGAATCCGCCATTTCATTGGCTGTTCTTTTATCAATCCCGTTTGCAATAGCCGATTGATACAGAATGTCGGCGGCACTGTTACCAGTTTTAATAATCTGGTTGTAGACGTTTGATTCTTCTGTTGTGTATGCGTTTTTGCCTAAGAAGGTATCTGCAGCTCTTAGGGCTTTGTCTTTAACATATTGAGAAATTTGGGTTGCAGTTGCTTGGTCTGCACCATTTGTAATTGCGTCTTGATAAGCCTTATCTGCTGCGGTAGACGCATCAGCAACCATTTTGTCATAAGTAGCTCTTTCTTCAGGAGTATAAGAGCTGCGAGAAAACTCTTTGTTTACACGAATGCCATATTGGTCATAGTCTGCAGCAGTGGGGTCGCGAACAATTCGACCACCCGGCAAAACAATGTCACCAGACGTGGTCAGATAGGCATTTTTAATATCTTGGCCGGTGCCAAAAGCGGCATATGGATTAATATCTCTAGGTGAGAGATAATTAAATGGGTCTTGTTGTTGAGAAACTTCTGGAACAATTCCAGTGTACAAACTCTCAGCTCTTGCGCCTGATGGATTTCCGTAAATAGAAAATGGTTTAGATACGGTGGGAGTATTTTTTGGTGCAGTCAGGCCATACTGTTGATAGTCAGAAACAATGGGATTGGTGATAATCTTCCCGTCTGACGTGTACATGGTGTTGCCCACTACGGTCGCACTCGGGCCAAAAATGGACGTTCCTGCGGTTGTAGTTGTTGGCGGAGGAGTTGTTGCGGCTAAAGTGGTTGTTGTAGATGGAACAGTGGTTGCGGCCAATCCTCCGATGGGAGAAGTTGTTCCAACATCTGATGATGGCGTGTACCTCCAAATTGGGTCACCATCTTCATCCTCGCCAGTTTGAGTGCGGGTCCACATTTGCCCGTTTTTATAAAGAGTCTCGGTTCCACCATATTGATTTTGTGCGGGTTGCGCGGCAGTCAATCCACCAACAGTCTGGTTCTGAGCTGTCTGATTTGCCCAAGACGGGCCATAAGAAACATCATCTATTGAGGGGGTTGCAACAGGAGGCGCAAATGAAGAAGACGGGCCCTGTAGAAGAGTTGAGCCAATTGGTTGATTTTGAGCCGGTTGAGAGGGAACTGCGCCGTATTCATAGATGCCACTGCCTTCACTATCATAGCCAGTCATATACTGGTATGCAGGACCCAGACCCGTTTGCACAAGCGTAGGCTCACCATATTTATTTGCGTCAGCGGGCAATGGTTGAAAGGGATTATTTGCATCCATAATTAACTTGCTCCGCTAACCCGAGCATTTACGGCATTCAAAACCGCAGATGCCCAGTCATGCCAGTCGTCATATACATAAGGACCGGGTACGGCTTCATTGTTGAAATTCTCAACAGCTTTTAAGCCAGATGCCCAGGCCTTCCAATTCTCTTCACCAGAGGGAATTTCTAATTGTTGAGCAGAATACAACTCAACCATCAGAGAAGCCCACGAGTCAAACGTGTGATATCTGGGGTCATAAACCAATGCAGGAACGGTCATATTAGTAACCCCGCACGTCACCAACGTTAGCATTAAGCAGTATTTTACCCATTTGGTAATCACCGCCAACAACATTACTTTCAAACTTTAATCGCAGTTCTCGACGCTGCTCTCGCATGTCAATTTTCCCCGTATTGTCATCAAAATAATACGGGTCAGAAATTTTTGATGCAGATTGAGCATACGGTCGGCCAATAACCTGACAGGTCATTTCTCCGGACATAATAAAGTCTGGCTCAATCCGCTCAATGTGCAGCCAGTAGTTATCCCCGATGCCACCTTGAGTCGGGGCCGGCGATTGATAGGGGCCACCAGAAATCCAACCAAGGTCAGAAGTTACAAAATAACTCTGAATAGCATTGAAAGACTGATTAACAACTCGGTCGGTTCCAACTTCATGCTGCCACAGCGTAATTTTATCGGGCATCGTTTGGAACGAGGCCACCACAGTCGCTGAGGCGGTCGCAGCGGCGCTAAGTGTCACCGTGATATTGCCCGGGGTCGCGGATGGCGCTATGGCCACCACATAGGCTCCAGAAGGGATACCTGCGGCAACGACAAGTTGGCCGTACCCAATTTGGTTTGTCGCGGCCATTTCAATGTTACTACTGGTGTTGAAAGTAGTAATAGAGGAGCTAAAGATGACTTCTTGAGTGGACAGGTCTACGCCGGCGTTAATTGGGAAGCGGAACACCTGCGAGAAGTATCCGGCCGAACGCGCAGCGCCATCAGAAAACCCAGCGTCATACCAACAACCTTCGCGGATGTTGTAGATGATGGCGTTGTTACATTCTTCAGATGTACCAGAAGGATAGAACCACCAAATCTCACCATATCGAGGAACCTTGGTTGCCCAGACTTTTTGGCGCTGTTCGTAGTTCAGGTTGTCAAAAAAGAAGTTCTGGTTGAACTGATTCGGAATCTCTTTAACAACACCGTTGTATAACAGGAATCTATCAACACCGCACCAGTAATAAATTCCGTCATACTCAATGACAGACTGAGAAGATAGGATTGATGTTTGGGTTGAGATGATGTCGTACCGCCAGTAGTTGGTCGGCGCGAAATTAGGGGTTCCTGCAACGCCAAGACTTTGGGGCGCGAGAGATACGCGAATCAAAGAGTCCAGCGCCCAGAAAAGACCTGACGGCGAGTTAGAGCCACCGCGAACTGGTAGACCCTTAACAATCTTTGTTGACGCTACGTTCACTTCGTTGGCGTCTGCGGAGTTCCAGTCAAACGGGTCTCCGCCGGCAGAATTCTTGATTAGCCCGTTGTTACCGTACACAAACAGATAGGGGTGGAGAACGCACACCCCACCAGAGACCTCTACTGTATTTCCCGTTGGGGACGGTCCGTTGATGTCTCGAAGCGGGGTAGAAATCAGGCTGTTAACCGAAGTCGCCAGAACGGGGGTATCTGTGGTCGCATCAATTTGCGCTAGGTTCTGCCCTGGGTGGGCAAGAATCAACGTAGTCCCACCAGTTACATCGTATTCAGCATCAAACTGCCAGAGGTTAAGATTGCTAGACGTAAAGCCATTGTTTATGGTCGCAACCTTAATTGAGAACCCAGAGCCAGTGCCACCAATGCTTGCAGCAGCCGCGCTCAATGTGTCTCCGGTCAGATAGTAATTACCACCAGCCGTAATGGTGACAGAAGTAACAGCTCCACCAGAAACGACAACAGTGACCTTTGCGCCACTTCCAGAACCACCAGTAAGAGAAACATTTGTATAGGTGCCATTGGTATACAGAGACCCGCCAACAAGCGTGTTTAGGGTCAGAATGTTTCCACCGAACTGAACTTCATTGACCCCGGCACCAACACCGTTGTTGTCAATGTTGAGAACCTCAAGGCCGGCATCGTAACCGTTGTAAATAGTATTCAGGCCGTCTTCTGAGTTAACAAAAAGACCCCTTGAGATACCATCAGCAGAGGTTGTAATAGCGCGGTAACCGCCAATCTTCCGCGGGCGGCCACGCTGAAACCTCACCCACCTTCCGTCAGTGTGATAGTTCTTATCAAACTCGGTACCGTCCCGCTGAATGCCGGGCTGGGTATCAAGCGAAAAGACCTTCTTTGTCATGGGAAGGTTCCGCCAGAAATGCCGCCGGTAAAGTTACCCGTGCCATCAATAGCCAATCCAGTAGCAGTCAAAGCAAGTCTGTTTGTCCCAAGGATTGCAATGTCAAACTCACCAGCGGCGGCACGATAAACACCAGTTGTGGTTTCGCTAGAAAAGTTCAATGAGGGAGCGCCAACACTGCCATTGTTCAAGCTAATGTTAGAGGCGCCAGCAAGAACCGTGTTTGCATTCAACAAGTTAACTGAATCGCAAATCAAAGTCGCCTGATTGCCAGCAGAAATTGTTGCGACGTTACCAATGCCGGTTGTTAGGGTTACCGTATAGTTACCAACACCGCCAACAGTATTGTTGACAATGTAGTAAACCTGAACCGTCTGGGGAACGACAATCGTCACGTTACCAGTAAGAGTTCCGGTGTACTTTTGGATGACGTTGGATGCCTCAACCGCAGTCAGGGTGTAAGAACCATTGGTGACGGCTTTGGTAAGCTGGGTAAAGTTGAACTGAGTCGATTTACCCAAACCAACGGTATAGAAAGCAGTCCCACTACATACGATGATGGCCGAATCGTTCGGCTGCATCGTGACGGTTCCAGACCCGTTAATAGACTGACCACCAGTAGTTGCAACAGTCAGCGCGCCCGTTCCACCGTTACGCACCATGACAAACCAGTTGTTGCCAAGGGTAGAGGCGCTATCAAGCGTAAGAGTCCCAGCCCCGCCTGTCCAAACGTAAGCCTGGGCGCGATAAGTGGAGTCTGCTGTAGCGCTAGAACCGAACGTAGTAACTGGGTGAGACTGGTTCAGCGTTGTCGTAACAGCCAGAAGACCATATCCCGCCAGAGTTGCCGCATCAGCGCTCGATGACCCCGCGCCGAAGGCGATGATGCCCCAAGTGCCTTGTTCCGTCGGATTCGCCGTGATGTAGATGTACTTCGCCTCACCAGCGGCAATCGTGATGATTGTGTTTGTTCCTGCATAGTTCTTAACAGTAAAGGAATTAGCCCCGACATTGCGAATCAGTGCGTCGTTACCAACCGACGTTTGGTTGGCTGGAGGCATACGCAATTCCAAGCCGGGTGCCGTTGCCGTGACCTGCATAATCCGAGCGGCGTAATCATCCGTCGCGTTACCATTGATAGGCCACTGAAGTTGAGTATTGGCAGACAGCGTAACAGAACGGTAAGAAACGTCCGTCGGCTGCACCACATTTCCGCTGAAGGGCGAGTTATAGCTCATGATTAGGTATCCACGGCAATGGCTTGGCGGTCGCCAGTACGTTGGACATCTTCAGCCTTCAACGTCTGGATAATTAGGTCGTATTGCTGTTGCCACATCGGCATACGCTCATCATTTTTCAGGAACGGCATGGCTTGAAGTAACGAGCCGTATAGAAGAGCCTGCGGAGCGTAGATGGTGAACCAGTTGGTCTGATTGGAAGAATCCAACGGTTGAATGCGCTCGTAATACAAAACCTCAAAGGCATAGTCTTCATCCGGGGTCGGAGCAACCAGCCAGTGGGTATAGTCGTAATCTGAATAGAACTCAGGAACGCTAGTATTCGTTGCGTCAGGCCAATACTCTCTCAAGTATTCATACTTGCGCAGCAGGACTGGCTGTCGAGTTCCATTGACCGTGATATTCATTGACACGGTCTTGTGCCAACGTGCAGGCTTATCAACCACCGACTGGGTGGCAACCATATTGCTCTGCTGAACAGTTAGGTTTCCAAGGAACTTAATTTGGCTGGCAATGACCTGCTCGGCCAGCATGATAAAGGTCGGAATCTTTTGGAGCGTTGCGGCGTCAGTACGCTCGAGGTATGACGAGATGTCAGCGACCAAAGAATCGTACGTTTGAACAGCC
>Ga0214923_10006222_pt1 | contig 13516 bp, 14 predicted proteins | sample LL1510_MetaG_FD_177993 | JGI IMG/M metagenome (GOLD analysis project Ga0214923, IMG submission 177993) | Freshwater microbial communities from Lake Lanier, Atlanta, Georgia, United States - LL-1510 | ecosystem: Environmental > Aquatic > Freshwater > Lake | place: USA: Georgia | collected... | reverse complement strand
CGTTCGCGGCCGGATGGTGATACGGGTGGGGACGGCCCAGGGGACGGGTACAGGTGGTTGTCGCCGCCCGATGTTCTCTGCGATGGGGACGAGTTCCGATGCCCTGAACGCGGGTGGACACGGACTGCGGAACAGGGCCGAGTGGCGCACCATGGCAGCGCTAGGCAGTACCGCCGCCGCATCACCACCGATCATGACGCCGCGCCGGCGGCGAGAGCCCCCCAAGTGGACGCCGCACCGCTCCGGGCGACCGCGCCTGTGACGTGCGGCGAGGGCACCGGCGACACACGGGCGGAGGCCGCCGTGACGCTCACCGACGCGGCGCGGCCCGCGGGCGATACGGTGGGGGCGATCACACTCACGGGCGCGGAGCTGGAGGTGCTGATTGAGTGCGCGGACATCGCACATTCGCAGTTGTTGTCCGCCTACGAAGGCGGCAACGAGGAGACGATTGCGCGACTGACGCGGCGTCACAACGTGATCCGCGGCCTGCACGCGCGGGCCACATCCAAGGAAACTGAAACATGAACGACACGAATGAGCGGTCTTGTGCATCGCGGGGTTCTGAGTCGTTGCTTTGCCCGAAGAGGCTTGCGCACTTTAGGCGGCAGTATGCTCGCCTGACCTACGGGGCGCACGAGCGGAAGATGATTTCCATTCGACGCAAATCAAAGTGGAGGCTTGCATTAAAGCTGCCGTCGTTGTGGCTTGGTCACTTCCGCGTAGCCGCCCGCTACACCAGCCCGCGGCGGGCGGCGAGGCTTGCCACATTGTTTGTGATGTCGATGTGGGCTGGTGGCGTGTGTTAGTAGGCATAACGGCTGCATTGAGCAGCCTGAGAAAGGACGTTTCAAAAAGGCCAGCTCACTGGATGCCGCCACCGGCGCCGCCGGTTGACGCGCACACACAACCACAACAAGGATAACAGAAAGCAATATGACAATCGCCGAGTTTTGCAACTTGCACTGCGCGTGTGACGAGGGCCGCGAGTGGGCGTTATCGCAGTGTCAAACAATGCAAGATGTATGGGACAATGCTAAACCGGAGTGGTTGATATGGATTGCAACGCGGTCGGGGGTGCTAACAGATCAAGAGCTACGATTGTTCGGAGTCGGGTGCGCGCGTCGAGTGCAACATCTGATGACTGATCCTCGTAGCGTTAAGGCCATCAAGGTTGCCGAGCGTTATGCACACGGGCTTGCAACAGACGAAGAATTAGATACAGCCATGACCGCAGCCGATGCTGCATTGAAAGTCGCAGCGTGGAATACAAACTGGGGCGCATTCAACGCAGCTAACGCCGCAGCTTGCGCTGCAACCAAATCAACTAAAGCCGCAACCTCGTTCTGGGACAAATCCTGCGCTGCAATCAAATCAGCCAAAGCCGAAGCCATGGCCGCAGCTATGGCTGCAGCCATGGCTGCGGATGAATCAGGCGGCGACGACGCGCCGCGCGACGCCGCTTTGGCCGAAGCTAAGGTCAAAGTCTTGGAAGCGCAGGCGGCATGGCTGCGCGCGAACACTAAACCAACTTTTACTCGCGAGAATTGTGATTTTGTACGGTGAAAGGAGACACAATGACTGAACAAGAATTACGAGACCACTTCGCCGCCGCGGCGCTGACGGGGCTGCTGGCGTTGAACGAGCCGGGGCCGCGTCAGCGAATGCCGGACGAACTGATTGCCAGCGCGTTCCGCTGGGCCGACGCCATGCTCGCCGCGCGTGGCACCGAGCCGTCAGCGCCCGATGACATGAGAGACGCAGCCGTGCGGCTGTATGACGAGTTGCGGGAGATCGTCGTGCGGCTGTACGAGGCTGATTACTGGAGGCCAACCAGACTGACAGACAGCGAAGCCGACTCAATGTGGCATTTGCTGCGTGAAGCTCTTGGCATTCCTCCCGGTACGGCAACGCGGAGCGACGGGCGGCCCCAGCCATCCGCGTCCGGTGCCGCGGAGCGGCGCGATGGTGATACGGGTGGGGACGGGCCGGGTGACGGGTACAGGTGGGTGGAGCCGGGCGAGAAGCTGGAGTGCGGCGACGAACGGCTCGGTTTTTGCTCGCGCCCTGCCGAATGGTGTCGCACAATTGGCGCTGGTGCGATTCTCGGGGAGAGCCAGCGGCACAAGTACCGCCGCCGCATTGCCAATCTAGACGCCGCGCCGGCGGCGAAAGATGAAGAGCTGGTTTCTTTGCAAACATTTCGGGCGGCTGTCGAACACGTCACAGAGAATGGAAATACAAAACGCTCGGTTTCTGCTAGTGAGGGCTGGGCGGTGGTTCACAAAGACCGACTGATCGATTTAGAAATTGCAGAAGAGCGGTTGACAAAGTCGCAGCCCATGCTCACCGACGCGGAGCACAAACTTGAAGTCTCCCGCGGAACAATTGCACGTCAGGAGCGTGAATTAGCAAGTCTGCGCGATGCTATCCAGCGCCTCGCCGAGCGGCTTGTCGAGCTTGGCGAGGGGTTGTTGCTCACCGCCGCGGAGCGTGAGGCGTTGGCCGAGTGTCTGGAAATCTGTGAGAGCCAGCTGCAATCGGCCATTGCTGGAGAAGACGAAGAAACAATTGCTCACTGGCAGTCGCGCGTTGTCACGCTCCGCGGCCTGCTGCTCGCCCGGGTCAAACCCAAGGAAATTGAAACATGAGCGACACTAACGTCGAACGCACTGTTGAGCAGCAACTACACAGCCTTGAAGTCGCAGTAAACAAGCTGCAGTATCAAACAGAGTTTAGTTTGTGGGCGCTGTCTATTGTTATTGGGTGGTGGTTCGGCCAAATTCTTTTTGTGTTTTTCAAATACGCCCGCACAAATGCAGCCCAAAAGTACCGACAGTAAACACTACAAACCACCAAACCAGAAACAGGAGGCAGCATGACTATTGTAGTCAAAAAGAAAATGCTTACCCCGGAAGAGCAGCAAAAAAAGCTCGAACAGGAAATCGCCAAGCGCAAAGCTAAATTCAAGAAAGCCAGCCCGGCACAGAAGCGCGTCCTGATCGCGAAGGACGTGATTGCGCAGGTCAAAGCGAAGCGGTTTATCGCGACAGCAGGCAGATGGGCAATACTTCGCGACAAACGCGGAAAGAATATTGCGCTGTCGTTTACGGAAACACCTGTAGCAAATGACGCGCAAGTTCAGTCGTTGTTTTTGAGCGGCGCTGTAGCGACATGCGAATGTTGCGCGCTTGGCGGCATCATGCTGTCTTGCACGCTGTACAACAGCAACCAGACGGTAAAAGACTTTAGCGCCGTCGCCGGTATCGGCGCCAGAGTGGCGCGCGGCGACAAATTTTCAAACGGGTTGCACCGTTTCTTTTCACAGAAACAACTAGCGCTAATTGAATGCGCGTTTGAGGGCGGCAAAGGCGAATTTGGTATTGCTATTCGTTTTGACTACTTAAATTTCTCTGATCCTATTGTTATTGTTGCTGATTTGTTGAAAACTGTGCCGCGCGATACGTTAAAACGCGCCGTAGGTTACATGACGCAGTACCCAGCGGCCGACAAACGCATTCTTGCGATCATGCAGAACATCATCAAGAACAAGGGCACGTTCAAGCCGTAAAAACGGCAGCGTATTGCCGGGTCGCTCCCGGCTGATCTGTGGGGCGCGAGGTAGCCACAGGAAGAATGCCAAAAATCTCGCCCTTTTATTCCAACACTAGGTGCCCAGTGCTCGAGCAGTACAGTTTAAAAAAATGGCGCGTGCGCTATGTATCACGCTTCAAATCGCAGATGTTCGCGTATCGGTATGTTATTCTGCCGGCCGCAAACACACGACGAGCGCCGCGCAATTTTGACTCTGCGCGTATTTTGAGCCGGCTTAGCGCTGCGCAGCGGTTGTGGTTTAACAGAGCCAAAGAACTCATTTCGCGCAGACTATGGCTGCCTACGCCGGCGCTTAACAGTCTAGTCACGCAGCATGCGACAATTAAGCGTTGTCTGTATTGCCGGCCGACCAATGTAGTGTTCTACTGGCCGCGCAACGAGACAAATTTGCAGCTGTGCAACAGAAAAAGTATCTGCCCGTTTTGCTCGGCGCGTGAAGCCGAAGAGCTGTACCGCAGGCTGACACGAGCATTTAAACAGCTGCGCAATCAAAACATAAAAGCCAAGGCTTTTTATCGTTCTGCAACTTACACGTTAACTGCGCGCAATTTTGACGGCGTGGACTGGGACAACGAGCAGCTAGCCGATCACGCAGGTGAGCTCAGACAGCTGCTGCGACAAGAGCAGCAAAAATACCGGGATCTGGCGCCTGAGCTGGCGCAGGCTACCTTCGGTTCTTTTTGGCGCGTTGTAGTAAATCCTGTAGCTACTGGATGGGAGATTCAAATCCGTCAGTTTTTCATTGTCGCGCCTAAAGCTAAGCGGCCGGTCAACAGAGCAAAAAAATCGGCGGCTCTTTTTTTGCAGTCAGCGCCTATGACGGATTTCAATGCCGTTGTAAAGTTACTCGGGCATTTTGTTGCGTACCCGACAGGTATGCTTACGTCATACGCAGAGTTTACAGCTGTCGCGCTTAACGCCCGGCGCAGTTTGCGGCTTATTTCCGGCACTGGACGCCTTTATGCCAAAAACAGAAAAAGAAAACCCGCTCAAGAGCAGCCACCCCCGCTCCCGTTCATCCCCTAGGACAGACGCTATTCTTGCCCGGTTACGCTACATTGGCGAGCATGTTTTTGGCGGCGATCTGGCAGCGTATGCCGCAGCTGTAAATCTGACAGAGTACTGGCTGCGGCGCATTCTTAGCGGGCAGGCGCGGGTGCGAGCGTCTGCGTTCGTTGCGTTTGTGGAAAGCGGTGTCGTTTCGGCGGAGTGGTTGTTTTGCGGTACGGGTCCGATGCTCAATCGCCCCGACCGATTAGATCCGCTTACGGCATATGAACTGCCGCCTGCGCCAAATAGCAGGTACGCTGTTTTTGACACATTAGCAATGGCGCCGGGGCTGCCTAAGAAGCCAAAAAAGATAGGCTGCTTAGCGCCAAGTAAAAAGCTCATTCGCGACAGCATTCCGGCAGCCTTACAGTTGTTTGCTGCCCGAACTGAAAATCAGCCTGTCCTACTCTTTCTCGGGCAGGCTGCAATGAAAGCCGGTATTGGGCCAATCGTTGTCGAGCTCACGCAGCGAAAGTACGTCACCGGCATTGCGCTCACAGGCACGGCTGCGTTGCTGGACTACACGGCGGTTAAAAAAGAACCGGCAGAGCTCGCCGACTTTGCCGAGGTTGTAAAACGCGCGGCTATTTCGGGAGTAGGGCTTGGCGAAGCGCTCGGACGTTGGGGCTTTTTGCCCGGCGACAAACGTGAGCGCAGTGTGACAGCCATTGCCTATGACTGCGGCGTCCCGGTCACAGTTCATGCCGCGATTGGCGATAGCGCGTTTCATTTAAGCCCTGCGCTGTACGGTGTTGAGTTTGGCGCCGCATTAGGCAGTGTCAGCTACATCGACGCTCTTGTGTTTACCGCGCAGGCCCATCGAATGAGTGGCGATGCGCCGAGTTTGTTTATTGTCGGCGGAGAAGAAGAGCCGGCTTTTCAAGTATTAGCTTCCGCTATTGGCGCCGGCACACGGCTGGCGCAACCGTTGAGTTTTAATCGTTTACGCACAGCGTGGCTGGGAGAGCGCAAGTCGCAGCACTCGACCGACTACAACGTTGTGGGCAATTACGCCGAAATTTTTGCTTCAATGCTCATAGCATGCAACGCAGTTTACGAAGGAGTGACCGATGAGTACGTCAACAAAACAGGCAAACACCCTAAACGCAAATCCAATCGACGCGCTAAATGAGTTGCTCGCGGCTTACACGGCTGCGCAGCCAACGCCCCCGAATACGCGCGACATGTTTATGCTTGCGCTTTCTGCCGTGCATATGGGGCAGCGCGTGCTCAGCGGCAAATCAACGCCAGACCTGCAGCAAGCTGTTGTTAATGTGATTGATAGTTTAGCGGCGTCAGCGTTAAAGCAGATTCAGTTTCTGCTTATGCCGACGCTGCTTTCACAGACATACGCGGGAATTCTTACAGAACGCGGATTTACCGCCGACAATGACAGGTGCCGTGCGCTGCTTGAGGCCCTGATGGCGTTTTTAATCGTGGCGCAGACTAGCCCGCAGTACGCTACAGAAACTGTGTTGCGCCGGATTGTCGAGAACGCGCAGCCGACTGTTGCTGCTACAGTGCCTTATCCTGAGTTGAATTATCGGGCAAATATCCTAAAGCTTTTTACGCCGGGGGCGATTACCGCGATTGATTTAGAGCCTCTGCAGATCGTGGTGTACAAGGGCGAGTTGCTGGGTGGCGGTTTTGGGCCTGAACTCTGGGGGCTCGCCTACACCAAGGACAAAGAAGCGCACCTGTTGCTTGAGACCGGCGAATACATCAAAGTTCCAGAAACATCGTTGTGCTTGGCGGTTACGAAAGATTACTCCACGAGCGAATTGCCGCCTTATTTGCTGGCCTGCGCGAAGCTGTTTATTCCAATTATGCTGGGGTACATCTGGGGGCACAACATGCCGCCAGACCTGCAACAGGCTGTGGAACGGCTCGATAAGCATCTTGGTTCTTTCTCTCTGCCGCCTATGGCCAGTTTCGTACCGGCAGAGGAAATGGCCGGATGTGAAAATGTTATTGACAAGGCTCGGTGGGGTGCAGATGATTCGAAAACTGGCGGTGTTGTAAAGACGATCTCTGTAGACAAAGCCTGTTTGCAGATTGTCATAACAGCGCAGCAAGCCGCCGTTCGACCGTATATCACGGCAACATTGCTGCAGCCTGATACGGGCGCGATTCTCATGCGGCTTGATACGCCGCGGGAGTTTACGGTATGCGGTGTATATCTTTTCCCGGCTGGGGAAAAGTCTGTAGCGCTGATCGTGCTATGAGCCAGATCGTCACCACACGTCGCGGGAAGATCGTCTGCATTGGCGACCTCCTCGTCGACGTGTGGTGGCGGGTGGATACGGCAAAACGCAACGTCGAGCACGCGGCTGTTGCGCTCACCAGCAACCCTTCGGAATGTCAAATTCAAGCTGGCGGCGCTGGTTTGTTTGCTGCCACTGCCGAGCTTGCCGGATTCGACGTCGCGCTGTTTTCGGTTGCTGATACGCAAACCGCGACGCTTAACGCGCTTTCGAAATTGTCTAAAACTGTGGATACTGCCAACGTGCAACTTATCAGAGACTTCCACACGCCCACAAAAACTCGTTACATCAATAAAAACGGGCACATATTAGTGCGGCATGACTCAGAAACTACAGAGCAGCCGGCGCATAATAATCCGCCGCCTGCCGCGTTGGGATCGGCGTTGGCTGCGCGCCCTACATGTCTAGTTGTATCTGACTATAACAAACAATGTTTTTGTCGCACCGCACTTGTCGAAATTGCTGACGCATACGGCGTACCTATTTTTGTGGACGCTAAACCGCAGCACGTTCGGGAATATGCCGGCGCAGACATGTTCAAACTAAATCGTGCGGAGCTGGAAGGTATTGTCGGAGATCATTTGGATTTTGCTGCAGCGTTGCGCGCCGCGGCCGCCATTCTTGCCACACCGCTTTTGATCGTTACAGATGGAGCGCGCGGCGTCGGTTGGTGTTTGCGGGGTCAAACCGGATTTCTGGCCAGCCCCAAACGCTACAGTGCGGGAAACTGTGTAGGAGCTGGCGACGTTTTTTTCGCCGGGTTGCTCCTAGGGTTTTCTGAGATCGGGCATTTTGATTGCCGTACGCTAACAGGCGAGCGGCTCACGCAGGCGCTCAAAATTGCGCTTGCGGCAGCCGGCCAGCGCGTGCGGGCAAATGGGCGTAAGCCGTTTAACCCGCAAAAAATCCTGCGCGAGGTCAACAAAAACGCGCAACCGCAGCAGAAAATCATGGCAGCCGCTGAGCTTGCAAAGTTTGCCGCGGCAAAACACGCGCAGGGAAAACAAGTTGTTTTTACGAACGGCTGTTTTGATTTAATGCACGCCGGGCACGTGCATTTACTTACCTATGCGAAACAGCAGGGCGACGTTTTGATTGTCGCCGTTGATGCTGACGCAAACGTTCGGCAGCTAAAGGGTGAAGGGCGTCCTGTGCAGGATCAGACGACGCGTGCGGGCAATATTGCCGCTCTGGCAAGTGTTGACGCCGTTTGCGTTTTCGAGGAGACTACACCGCAGGACGCTACAGGGCTCCGCGCGCTTATTGAAAGCGTAAATCCGCACATACTGATTAAAGGTGCGGATTACATAAACAAACAAGTTGTCGGCGCAGAAATAGTTGAGCGGAATTCTGGACACGTGATCTTTTGTCCGTTGTTGCCGAACAGTAGCACAACGGCGCTTGTCAACAAAATCAGGGCAACCACACCATGACGCAGGATGGCGAAAAGACGGAGAAGGAACTCTATGTAATCAACGCAGCTGTCAAAAGTGCGGGTAAACCGGCAACTGTTGAGGCGTTTTTGATTACAAAACTTGGGTTTTCGGCTGGTGCGCGGTTTTACAAAGAACTGGTCACAGCCGCCAAAGAAGCAACAAAGCAAACAACGGGATTTCCGGCAATTTTGCTGGATGTGCCGGGCGGCGAATTTGCGGCAATTGCTAGTAGCAAAGATATCTAAGGAGTAAAAATGGCATTATCGGACGCCACCATTGAACGCGTACAGGTCGCGCTTTCGGAACTCAACGCGTTGCGCGACGCTTACAAGGACGTATTAGTTGTGCTCGATTACGCCACGTTGAGTGACATCGCGGGCACGCCAATTGATTCAGACTCTGCAGACGTCGCTGGGGACGCGCTCGACGACGAGCAGCTGGGCGCTGTGCTGTGGCGGTTGGGCAAGCATGTCGGCGGTGACGAAACAAGCCACAGTTTGCTCCCAGCCTTAATTCAGTTTGCGTTAGACGAAAAAGAACGTCGGGAAACTACCTGAGACACACGCAACATGTTCGTATTCATCGATACAGAGACCGGCGGACTAACAACCGACTATAGCCTGCTTACGGTGGCGGCTGCCGTAACGGATAAAGAGTTCAATGTGCTGAACACTTTGTGTTTTGGGTTGCGCCCGGCAACACATTACGTCACGCACCCGGAGGCTATGCATGTCAACAACATCGATCTTTCCGAACATGCGCGCACGGCGTTGTACACAGACACAGCAAGAGCGCAGTTTCGCGCGTTTTTGACGGCTGGCGCTGCGGCTGCTCCGCGTCGCAGGCTTATTCCTGCTGGGCACAACGTCGCGTTTGACTTGAATTTTGTCTGGGCGCAGTTGATGCCGGAAAGCGACTGGAAGCAAACGTGCGGTTACCCGGTTTACGACACCGCAATCATCGCGCGCTTCTTGGCTTCTGCTGGTTTAATTCCGGCGACAGCTTTCAGTTTGATGGCCATGCGCAATCTGTTTAAGATCGAAACAGGTTCGGCACACAACGCCGAGAATGACGTATTGGCCACGATTGAAGTGGCTAAACACTTCAATGCAATTTTGAAAGGCTTGCCGAAGTCTTAGCGCATGAGCGCAATCGTCTTTCATCGGGACGAATCGGCTCCCTAGCCGAGCGTGGGGCAAAACATCGGAAGCTGACGAATCAGCTATTCAATCCTTTCAGCTGCTTGCGTCAGAAGTCGTACTGGCAAGGAGGCCACGCGCATTCCGGGATGGTGAAATGGTATCACAAGGGATTTTGGCTCCTTTATTCTACGTTCGAATCGTAGTCCCGGAATTCCTGACTTTTGTTCTGCGGTAGCTCAACTGGCAGAGCGGGGCGCTGTTAACGCCTAGGTTGTAGGTTCGAGTCCTACCCGCAGAGCTTGCAGCATGGAGGCTGTGTGTTTAACAAAGAACTGTTATCGGCAGATGAGCGGAAGTTTATCAGCACATACTGCGTCTCGGTACAACGCAACTATGACATGCTGACAATTGCGCGGGCGTTGATGCACCCAGATCAACTGGCAGTCAAGTGTCCTGTTGTCGCGTCTAGGCTGGCCAAACAGCTAAACGACTTGCAGCAGGAGCAGTGCGCCAAACTAGAAGCGCTGCGCCCGACAAAGCGTAAAAAATGGGCGGACTTTCCTACGCACGAAGATATCGCTGAAATTTTCACGATATCGTTTTTCAAACTAGTAAACGGCACCACGAAAAAGGTGTTCGTCACTGACAAAAACCTGCCGACGCATGACGGATGGAGCAGCGGGCATCCAGCAGAATGGCAGCAGACCATCAAATCGCTGCAAGAACTGCATACTATTGGTCAACCATTAGCCAACACGCCGATCAGTTTGTTTTTGAGCGCCTTGCTTAAACTGTTCGCTGCGCCCACGAAGAACAACAAACTAAGCGACTGGGGCAAGTCATACGACGCCAAATTCGAATTTGTCGACGACTGGGATGAAGACGAAGACGAAGACAACGATGATCCAATGTCTTTTTTCATGTAGGAGGTTTTGTGCAGCCAGCTTTTGTGTTTTGCGCTGATACGCATCTCGCAGACGGCGCGTGGACAAGTCGGCCGGCTATTTACGGTGACGCATATTACAGCTTCGCTCAAATTGCAGATTACTGCATCCAACACAAGCTGCCGCTGATTCTTGGCGGTGACGTACTCGAAAAGAAAAGCAACGCCGCCCGCCCGATTGCGATGCTCTGCCGAGAGCTCTCGCGTCTGCAAGCCGAGAATGTTCCGGTCTATTACATTCAAGGCAATCACGAGTACGACCGGAATGCTCCGTGGCTGTCCGTGCATCCGTGGCCGCAGCACATTCATAAGCGGGCCGTAGAGATCGGTGGCGTGCGCGTTTACGGGCTCGACTGGTTGCCGAAGGGCGATATTCAAACGGCGCTCAGCGAAATCCCCGCCGACACCGAAATACTGATCACGCATCAGGTGTGGCAGGACTTCATGAAGAACGTCGGGCGAACTGAATGCTCACTCACCGACGTGCATCATGCCAAGATAGTACTCGCCGGCGACTTTCACGTGACGGAGACGGTCGTAGGCGTGAACGCGCAAAATCAACCGACGGTTATGCTGTCTCCCGGATCGACCTGCATGCAGGACATCAGCGAAGCCAGCGACAAGTACTTTTTCGAGCTCATTCGCCGCAGTAATGGCGAGTTGTATTGCGGCAACAAGCAGTTAAAAACACGGCGGTTTAGCAGCTATACCGTCAAAGACGCCGAAACGCTTGATAGGCTGTGCGCCGGAGAGTTTACGAGCGCCATTCAGGATATGACGCTGGATACCTTACCGGAAGAAATCCGGAAGCCGCTTATACGTGTTAAGTTCGACAAGCGGCTCCCTGACGCGCATTTGCGTATCTCAACGGCCATTGGCGAAAGCGCGCATTTGTTCTGTGACGCGCTTGTCGATAAATCCAGAGGCGAAGAAGAAACAAATCGCGCGGTGACCAAGAATGATCTTGTGCTCACGCTGGAAGAACTTATGCGTGAAGCGCCTGAATCATTGCAGGTCGCGATGATGCTCCTCAACTCTGACAGCCCTGCTGCAGACCTCGAGAAGCACTTCGTTGTTTTCCAAGCGAAAGAGGAGAATGTCGATGCAGTTAATGCGACTTGAGGTCAAAAACTGGTGTCAGCATACATTTCGCGTATGCTCGTTTACGCGCGGTCTTGTTGCTATTCTCGGGCGGATCGGATCCGGCAAATCTAACCTGCTTGGAGCTATTTGCTGGCTGCTTACCGGGGAAAATCCCAACAGCGGCGTGAAGGCGGACAACGTAGCGCAGCTGGCCGTCGGCGACGATTCGGCATACGCGAAGCTGGAATTTGAGCACGCGGGTCACCTTGTAATTGTGACCCGCTATCTGCTGCCTGAGAAAGAACAGGCCACGTTGGTTGTCGACAACGTGGAAGTGGCGCGTGGCGACAAAGCAGTTACGGCGCAGATTGAACAGCTGCTCGGCATCGACAGCAAGTTCATTTCGCGTTTCGTGATTGTGGCGCAGACGGAGCTGTTCGCGTTCATCGAAGAAGGCCCAGCCGAGACAGATCGGTTCTTTCAAAAGTTGTTCGGCACAGCGAATGCTGAAAAGTGTCAGGATGCAATCGGTAAACATCTGAGCAAGCTGACCATTCCGGAAATACTGGTGCCGTCGACTACGTTGGCCGGACAGGTCAACGCGTTGGATGAGCAGCTGCAGGTACTGGCAGATCAGATAAACGAGCTTCCGGCAACCGAAGCGTTTATCAGTGGTCAGAAGGCGCACAATGACGTCGTCCAGAACTGGGCTGTAAAACAGCAGCTGCTTGGAGAACTGGCGTCATGTAACGCGCAGGTGAAAGCGTATACAGAAAAGCTGGACGAGCTGACAAAAGCCTGCGAGCAGCACAATACCGACGTGCAGGCTATCAAGGACGTCATTGCCGGTAATCAGGACGCGCACAGCAGCGCCAAGGCGGCGTTATCGCACTTGGCAACATATCGGCAAATAGCGAAAGCAAAAGAAGCGACCAAAAAACGGCTCGGCGAAATTGCCGAAAAGCGCAAGGCCAAATTAGCAGCTGAGCCCGTGGTAGTGACGCCGGCCGAGCAGGGTGCCGCTAATGCTGATCTGCAGAAAGCCCAGCACGAGCTGGATTGCGCGCTGCAGTTTATCAAAACGTTCACGGCTGACGGCGTAGCTAATTGTCCTACGTGCCATACGCCGGTGACGGATTTGGCAGCCGAGCTCGCAAATACTCAAAAGGCGCTGCCCGGACTCGAGGAAACCGTCAAAAACTGTAAGAAAACTGTAGCAGATTTTCTTACAAAAACGGTTACCAGATCCGTGTGGGAAACAGAGCTTGACGCGCTGGCACTTGAAGAAACGCAGCTGTTGTCATCGGCTAAAACGTTTTCTGGGATTGAACCGCCGGCTACGAGCGAGGAGGAGCTAGTTAAACTCGTGTCGGATCACGAGAACCTGCAAAAGGCGTTGGTTGAAATAGAGCCAATTGCACAGCGGGCCCGGGAAAAGAAATCCGAAATCACCGGATTACTGTCGGCGGCAGTTGAAAATAAAACAAAGCGAGAAAACGCCATCGCGATTATGAGCGTCAGCGAGGCCGACGCGCAGTTGGCTAAAGCTGCGTTGCTGGTGCTTGAGCAGCAATTCGCGGAGCGGCAGGGGCTTGAGCGGAATCACGCCAAGCTCCAACTCGACCGTGATAACATGTTTGCGCAGTTTCAAGAGGCGCAGCAAAACGAGCAGAAAGCTGCTATGCTGCGCAAGTGGTACACAGTAGCCGAGACGGCCCGTCTTGCGCTCAAGACAGCGCCGAAGCTCGTGACGAAGCGTAACCTGCAGCGGCTTGAAGTGGCCATCAACGAGCTACTGCAGGTGTTTGGCGTGGAGTTCTTTATTCGCGCTGCAACAGACGATTCGTCTTCTTTCGTGGCCGAGTTCTTCGACGGCAGAAAGCAGCCAGCCAAGCGATTGTCATACGGACAGAAAACTGTTTTGGCGCTGGCTTTCCGTGTGGCTGTTAATTCGCTTTTTGCAGAGCACATTGGCTGCTAGCA
>Ga0214923_10006221_pt1 | contig 13516 bp, 20 predicted proteins | sample LL1510_MetaG_FD_177993 | JGI IMG/M metagenome (GOLD analysis project Ga0214923, IMG submission 177993) | Freshwater microbial communities from Lake Lanier, Atlanta, Georgia, United States - LL-1510 | ecosystem: Environmental > Aquatic > Freshwater > Lake | place: USA: Georgia | collected... | reverse complement strand
AACAATCACAGCTAATATAACGTCCATGATTAGGTTTATAGCTAATACTGATACCAAGCACATAACCATCTCTGGGATATAAACCCGTAGTTTCCGTATCAATTGCAACTACTCCTTGAGCATTATGTAGTACTTCTGTTAAGAAATCATGTGCTTCATCTTCGTCGTTAATACCACGAAAATCACCAGTTTTAGTGCCACGAGATTCGCCAGCAATGTGTTTGTGTATTTTATCTACAGCACGTTCAAAATCAGGTTTACCTTCTGGCTTAAATGCAAGCATAGCTGGATTACTAATAGGTATAAACTTATCTGCAATGAGTTGACCAGCATAGTTTGTAACACTGGTAATCTTGCCATATTCTTTAGCCGCCTCAGCCCCTACCAAGATCACTAAATCATAGAGATCAGTATCTATATCTAAGTCTACATCTTTTTTCAGCAATTTAGTAATTGGCTGAGAACTCATGTGAAATAGTTCAAAATCAAACTTAAAATAGTGCTCATATTTAGTACGGCTAGGTGCTTTGTCAATTACGGCTATTTTCATTTTGTGGTATATTCCTTAATACTTTCTACTTGTATTTGATCTAGTTCACCAGGATCAACGCCATCTGGTAATTTAATAATTTCTACTACAAACTCATCTTGTTCTAGGGTTGGCTTAAGCTGTTTTGCTGCCTTTTCCCCGGCTTCATCTCCGTCAAATAAGATGAATATATGCGTAACACCTTGAGCTTTAAATGGTAGTAATTTTTGTTTTGTAGAATTTTGCAACGTATTTGTTCCAAAACAGCATATTGCATTGCGTATCCCCTTGTCATAGAGATTTAACATATCAAATACACCTTCTACCAAAATTATACTTTTGTGCGGCTGTTCTAAGTAGCTGGGATATAGTGGAAGTTCTATTCCGCTAGGATAATTAATATATCTAGGGTTTCCATTACTTAGTGTGTGTCTAGCCACAAATACTTGTATCCTATTAGTTACATCACTAATAGGAAATACTATTCTATCCTGTAATTTTTCTACTTGATTAGTATAGAACGCTTCAAAATGTTTTAATGTTTGACTACTTATGCCTCTAAAAGGTTTAGTCCAAGGAGTGTGACCCTTAGGTAACTCTTGTTCTGCTGGTGCTTTTAATCTGTCTAGTTTCTGTTTAAGAGAAAGTATACGGATAGGTATAGGATTACTAAAGACGCCAAAAAATTTGAATATATTAGTTTTAAACCCACAACTAAAACAATGGGCAATACCACTAATCCGATCCACTCTAAAACTGGGATTAGTATCTTCATGGTCTGGATTTAAACATTTAATTAGATAGTCTCTGCCACTAACTGTAAAGCTAATAGCATTTTTGTTTAATAATTCTAGTACTGGATCGCTCATATTTATGTATGCCAGGGCAAGTCTGCATCAGAGTCATCTTGTTTTAAGTTTTGCTTTTTTGTAGCACGTTTAATTGTTTCTTTTTGTTCGGGTTTATCTATACTTTGTGGGCTTATTCTAAGCGTTTCCCAATCAATAGGACATGTAAATCGCATTTCTTTTCCGCCGCGAATTTTTGTAGTTTCAAAACTAACAGCATTTGTACTTTTATCATGGGCTTCCATTACTAGTGCAATATCAGCTGCATCTAAAATACCTTTTGCAAATCTAGCTTCACCACTAGCATCAATTTGATAGGGACTAACCATTACTATTTCGTACTTTCTAGCTAAATTCTTTAGCTTCTTTGATACTTCGATTTGTGGTTTCCAGTCGTACATATCACTACCCTCAATTACAATCTGATTTAGGTAGTCTACAACTACAACTTGTAATTTTTCGCCAAATTTTGCTTTTGCTTTTCCAATATGTAAATCAATACTACTAATTGATAGATCTCTATCATCAACAATAATCATTTGATTATCTTGTTTTAATTTGTGATTTCGTACTAGTGTTTCTTCGAATTTAAACCTATCCCTATGTCTCATAAAATCTAGTACTGTTTGATCTGATTCTTCAAACATGCCAGCTCTAGCTTTTACTAGCTTTAGTACTTCTTCGTCAGTTAGTTTATTTTGCTTTAGTCGCTGTGAGTCTACACCTGCTAGTATGCTAAGATTACGTTCCATAACCTCATATGCAGTCATTTCTATTGAAAAGTATATAGATGAAAAACCATTTTCATACTGATTAATAAAAATATTGCTACTAGTAATAGATTTACCACTGCCTCGCTTACCGCCGATGAGTACAAGTTCCTGCCTAGCAACCCCACCAAGAACAGCATCAAAAGTGTTATTAAGTCCAAGATAAACACGTTGTTTTTCCAATTCATCAGGAGGCCTAAATAGCATCATATCTGCCATAGTAAAGACTTTTTCACTAGTGTGTGTCTTTTCTTCTACGGTCATAGCTATTGTGGCTAAATTTTCTTTTATTTCGTTGCTGTCATATAGTGGCAACTTGTCTACAAACTTATCTAGTAATTTTACTGTTTCATTTTGTGTATATTGATCTATTAGTGCATCTAGTGCAATTTCTGCTGAAACGTCAGGAACTTCCGTTAGACGGAGAGTTGCTAACGTTTTAGACGCTGGACCCTCCCTTAACGTAAGTGTTAAATCATCAAACGAAGGTACACTGTTGTACTTTTCGTAATGTTTGTTGATAGCACTATAAAGAGAGCTGTACGCAGGGTCTAAAAATACTAGCTTTAAACGGGCCCATAAATCTAGGTTTTGTTCTGCTAGTAGTTTATGTAAGACTACTGCTGAAGTATCCAATGTTACCCTACTTTCGATTCATTGTCTATAATTACTTGATCTATAATTTCTGTTACTTTGTAAAGTACTTCTTCTCTTAGTCGTTTTATGTCTTGTTGATAACTAGCATCCCGTTCAAATAATAAACTTAGTTGTTCGTGAGTTATCAACTGCTGCAAGCCAAAATATATATGATCATACGCCATAGTTGACTCAGGCATAACTTCTATTTTGGCTGCTTTTCCATAATTATGTATTGCTTGTTTTACTACTTCTTCTATAGTAAAACTTTCATTATCGTGATATGTTATGCTTACTTTCATGCTGAGTCTTAAAGTAGAAAAGGCCGGGAGCTTTTTAGAACTCCCGGCCTGAGTTGACATACTTCTTGTTTATGCGGCTTTCTTTCCGTCTGCTTTATCACGCTTTGCAGCACCATCATAGTCTGCAACTTTAATGCCACGACGTGTTAACAGTGTTTTAAGACCGCGCTCTGTTTTATCAACAGCACTAGCAATTTCAGCAACTGTCATTGCATGAATCTTAGCACCAAGAGCTACAACAGGATCAACTTGCTCTTTAGCATAACTGTTCTTCTGTGCAGGAATCTTAGCAATCTGACCCTTACGAGTAAGACTAAGAGCTTTACCGCGTACACTTGCAACTGATTTATTAAGGGCAGCGGCAATATCTTCAATAAAAGCACCCTTCTCTGCCATAGCAATAAATTTTGCTTCTTCGCTATCAGTATATGTACGAGCAACTTCTACTTTTTCAGCAGGTTTAACACTGCCTGTAAGCTCAAGTGCTAAGAGTTTGCCCTGAATTTGTTTTGCACTAAACTTGCCGTCCATGAATTGTTCAGCGATTTGCTTGTAGGTAAGTTCGCCGCTATTACTGATAACGAACTCTGCAAGTTCTGCGCCTTCATCTTCTGTAAATGCGCTAGTTTTTTCTTTGGCCATACTAGCTACTTCAATATCAAGTTGACGAAGTTTACTAGCTACGCTACGAGGAGTAAATTCCTCTCCAAGTGATTCGGCTGCATGCTCAACTGCTTCAGCACTAACAGGACGCTTTGATCCAACAAGTTTCATAAGTTGGTCAACAGTAGCGTCAGACCATTTTTTAGTTTTTTCAGTCATTAGTTTGTTCTCTTAAAAAAGTTTGTAAATTTGTGATAATTTTTATGCCTAATTGTTCGGCTTTTTTACGCTTAGTACTACTTTTATCTTCTTCGTCAACTAAATAATCGGTATTTTTTGTTACGGATTCACTGACTTGGAAACCGCAATCTGTTAAATGTTTATACGCTTCAGATTTTGTTTTAAAAGAAGAAAGTTTACCAGTTATACAAACTGTTTTACCACCAACAGTTTGTACAGATATTTCACTACGAAATGAAAAAGGTAAAAACTCTTTCATATCTGGAAATTCATGTTCAAGCCAATCTAGGAGATTGCTTGTTACTTTTTCTCCAAGACCTGCTTGTTTGCAAGTTTCTAAATTAATTTCATCAATATGACTAACTACACCACAAATCTTTGCACTAGCAGTATTGCCTACAAGCGGTATGCTCATACTTGCCAATACTTGATTTAGTGAAGCACTACGACTACGATCAATTTCTTGTAGCAGTTTTTCAGCAACTTTTACACTTGCAAGTTGTTTAGCGATTGTGTCTAAATCTAAGTAGTAAAGTTCTGTAATATCTGCAAGTTCTAGTTTTTCAATAGTTTTAGTACCCATACCTTTAATGCCCATTGTTTTACAAAAATGTTCTACACGTTTTAGTAATTGAGCATCACAAGCCTGGTTGCGACAAAACAATTGATCATTGACCAATTCTAATTTGTAGTTGCAACAAGGACAATGTGTTGGTATTTCGATTTTCATATTTTGATTATTAACTTAAGATAATATTATACAGTATTAACTATTTGTTTACAAGCTAAAATTTTTGTTGCTTAAACCTGGAAAAATTAAGCGTCTACTTTATGTAGTATACAAGGTATTATTTCACCGGCACGAGCAACAGCAACAGTGTCTCCAATTTGTAAATCTAGAGCTTCAATAAATCCTGGATTATTTAATGTTGCACGGCTAACAAGTGCATCGCCAATATATACTGGTTCAAGAATAGCTGTGGGAGTCACTTTACCTGTTTTACCTACATTCCACTCTACGCCAAGTAGCTTAGTTTCGACATGTTTAGCACGTTCCTTGCGAGCATAAGCACCACGAGGATGCTTGCTAGTATAACCCATTTCTTGAAACTTGAAGTTATCATTTAGCCTTACTACTATTCCGTCACTAGGATAAATTTTATCTAAATCGGGCTCTAGCACTGTGTTAAAGCCTAGGAACTTAAGATATTCCATTTCGTCAGTCCATAGTTGGTAGTGACTAGGCGTAATCTGATAAGCAAAAAATTCTAGTGCTCTAGTGCGAAATTCTGCACTATCTTTAAGATTTAGGCTGCCTGCCGCATAGTTTCTGGAATTTTCTATGTGTAGTGGGGCCACAACTTCACCAGTAATTTGGACTGTTAGATTGTTGTTTAGTTGTAGCGGCACTAGACCACCATGTTCATACATCTTATCTGTAATAACTTGACCTTCAACACCATCACCGCGAGTAAGTGCTTGTATAAGTATGCCGTCTTGATATAACAAGCTAATAGCTGCACCATCAAGTTTAATACTAGTAGTAACATCAAGTCCAGCTAGCGGATCAGGCTTGCCATCATCTTCATAAAATTTTTGAAGGCTGTACATTTGGTGTAAGTGTTTTGCTTTTTTGCCGTGTACAACAGCACCTACTTTATTATATCCACAACTTTCTGCTAGTGTATCAAATACGTAATCACTAATAGTGGGCCTACCGGCATAATAGGCTTCACTTGCTTTGTCTAATAATTTATGTAATTTGTTCATATATAATATTATAGCAGTTTAGGGTCTACAGTTCAAGTTACTTTTTTACTATCTTATCGTGAAAGAATTTAATAACTTCTTCACCTTCAGCTTTTGCACATATATCTAGTAGTCCGTAGAGTAATTGATGAATATTTTCAATGCTAGCAGGAATGCTTACGCCTTCCCTACTAGCTAACCACTCGCCTTCGTAACTTAAGAAGTATTTACGAAGTTGTATGTAAGTAATATCTCTAAAATCATTAATTACTAGACGTACCTGAAATCCTTTTTCAAGATTTTCCTCTATTAGTCGTTCATATAAAATATTACTGTCCATACGGCTTATACATATAATCTCTAATATTTTTAGTTGTATTTAAATCAACGTCTACCATTATTTCTTTAGTTTTATCATCTACTAGATCAGGATGGATCCACCAATCTTCAAAGGTACAACTACCTTCTGGTGAAATATCGTTAGCAGCTAGTATATAGCCTTTTTGTTTTAAGAATTTTCTTGATTTTTCTCTAAAAGAGAAACTGCTATCTACATAATAATCGTGCTCATAGGTTATAGCTCTAAATCTGTATTTATCAAAAGGTATTTTAGTCATTATTTCATAGGTTACAGCAGAAGGTTCGCAATCTAGCTGCAAATAATCTACTATTTTAGTAACTGGATCAGCTATTTCTGCCAATAACTTTTCATAATCTACTTCTAGTGCATTTATACATAAAACAGGATTTTTTCTGTTTGCTGTATGTCTAGCTACTAATTCTTTATTCCACTCAATACCTTTTCCAATCCAACCAAATCTAGTTTCTAATAACATTGTATTATTTAAATGAAAAGGATCGCCACTACCTATTTCTAGATAAGTTCCTTTTTCCTTTCCATCTGTAACACTAAGCACAAATAGGTCTTGAGCAACTTGTGACCAATTCTGCTCAATTTTTTCCCAACCTGAAAATTTATATCTAAGATTATATTTTCCACGATGATAGGGCACATGACATACTTCTACTGGTCCACAGCCTAGAGTAAATGCATTATTTGCTACTACTTTTTTATGTGCTGCATCCAAGTTTTTGTATTCGGTATGAAGTAATTTTTGAAATAAACCTCTAGCCTCTTGACCTTTACCTATACCCCAGGCACTTAGTGCTTTTTGTACTAATAATCCATTTTTGCCAGGATAACTTAACTTTTTAGTATACTCATCATTGATTTCATCTTTTTGTAGACCAATGTTTGCAAAAAGATAGCAGTCAAACCAATCCTTGTACCATTCATGTAACTGACTTAAATAGTAGTATGCTTCTGGTCTTTCTGGTAGTAGTGTGATGCAATGTTTATATAAAGTCATAACACTATGTTTCCTATTGCCAGGAATTTCCACACATTTTGCACACTTAATTAAACAGTAGTACTGTAGATTTTTATCTTGGGTAGAATCAGCAGTTTTTAAGAAAAATGATAGTGCTGCTGCATATTGTTGGGTATTATAATATTCCTCAGCTAACATTACCATGTTTTCAACTATTGGATTATAAACGTAAGAATATAATAGATTTTTTAGCCTAGACATATCTTCTCCATTAGGTCCTGAGGTATTTTTACTAGATAAGAACTATTATCTTGAAAACCGAAAGTTAATAAGAAATCATCCTTATACTTAGTCATACCCGCACAAAACTCTATTTTTGCATCTAAAAATGAAAATTCTGAAGTATGTTTGACTAGGTTCCAATCATTGTCCCAAACTATAAAACAGTGCCTATATATAGCATTTTTTCTACCTTGTTCAGAACTAAACAGATTCACTGTGTGAACACAACAAAATCTATAGTCATCATTTAATCTAATTACTTGAGATCCTCCACGAAAATCTCTAGGATACCAAAATTGTTTTCCAGTAAATTCAGTTTTTGCTTTATTAGTTTCAAGGTCTACTGAAACTACTTCTGTAGGATTACACCATTTTACATAATGCCATTCTTTATCAGCGATAGGCATCCAGTTCTTTTCACAATAGCTATGATTAGGTGGCTGTAACCTATTTCTAGCTATTTCTTTTACTTCGCTACCTTTAATTTCTAATTCTGATAATTCGATTCTACCTTCGCCATTTGTAGTAGTATCTCGCCTTACTCCACTAATGTAAATTTTATCGTTCCACTTAACTATTCTACAATCTTCTAGCCCTACGAAAGACCAAATTGGTTTTACATCTAGCTTACTAGTATCTACTTTGGATATAAATTTATAACCAAAGGTTTTAGTGTCTAGTTCACCAAAATAGTTCGTAGTGGTAAGTGTCATATCATTTTCTGGATGACAATAGTGTAATGGTCCCCAAAAACTTTCAAAATAGCTTGCTTCTGTGTGATATAGCGTTACTTGACAATGTCTAATATTTAGATAAAGTCTATCTTCTTGTTCGTCATAATAAACACTAGGATTAAAAATACCCGTACCATTAGTTTTTGCAAAATCTAATGTTAGCGGGTATAATTGTCCACCGTTTTCTAGAATTGTTTTACATAACATTTTTTAATTATTTTCCGCAAATTAACATAATATCTGTAGCTGAATACTTATTCTGCATGCCAAGCTCAATGCATGCCTGCTTGCTAGCATGACTAGCAGCCATTGGGCCGCCAATTAACATTACAAATGCTACTACAAATATGATTACACCAATTGCACCTTCTTTAAAGGTACTACTCATACTGCTACTCCAATTTTTCTTAAATGTTCTAAGCTGGCTAATTCATAGGCCGGTTGCCAACACCACTGTAGCCAACGTTCACTAAGTAGCCACATTGAGTATATATACCCATGCTTAGGGTCAAGTTTTTCCGTTTTAATTTTAGCCATACTATCATACCTGGCACTATATACAACTTCGCCAATCTGGAACTTATCACGAATAGCGCCATCTGGTATTAATTGCGGAGTAAAATAATTGTGACCCGGCTGACGAATAGGCACGCTATTATCTTCTAGAACTTGCTTAATAAGATGTGAGCCGCGATAAGTCATTTTACTAATAGATTCAATCGTAGCGCCACTTAAGTATTCTTGAATAATACTAACGCGTTCGCTATCAGTAATTGGCTTGCCACGAAGTTTGGCTTTTTGCTCAGCAATACGTTGTTGTTTTTGCTTAAATTCTTCAATAACGCTAGCAAGTCTAGTAGTATTGTAAGCCATACCAAGTATTTGACAAGCGTCTTTTTTAGTAATAGGCTTACCATCCTGAGGTTCTAGTAGGCGAATAACTTTAGCAATGTTTGCATCAGTCATCTTCTCTAATTCAAGATCAGTTTTACGTCGCTTTGCCACTCGTTTCTCCAGAAGTAAAAGGCGGCACTAGGCCGCCACAATTATGCTGCTTTTAGGACTTGGGTAAAATAGACTGCTGCTTTTCCAGTAAGTTTGCCAAGAATGTCGTCGTCGATAGGCCCGCCCTTTGCTTCAATAGCTGCCTTTAGCTCAGCAATGCTAGTTTCTTTAGAGACGCGCTTACTACCTTCGCCTGACGCAGTTTTAGTTGTCTTAGCTGAACCGGCACTAGGGTCTTTCTTAACATAGACTCCAGCCTGTACGAGCACCATGCGTACCCCATTAGGTGACATTTCAATTTCCTCTGCGATGTCTTTGCAGATTTCAGTTGAATTTTCAGGTGTTGGACCTGCCTGTTCATACATTTCAATAACTTTAGCTTTGAGTTCATCTGTCCACTGTGATTGAGTTGCCATTAAATTTCCTTTAGTGTATATTTACGTTGTGTTTTGGATTAAGTGTTTCTATTAAATCTTGGTCTAATAGTTTAGAATACATTGCTTCATTACTAGATACTAACATATAAAGTAATACGCTGGGCACTAGACTATCAGGTAATTGATCTAAACTTTTTCCTGACTCTATGCACAGTTGCTCTAGTTTTGCACGAAGTTGTATACCATGTTTTACAGTTTCATGAATTTGAGCACTATCCCATATTCTAAATTTCCTAGACATACTCTACTTGAACATCTGTCATAGCTTCTGGTTTGAATCTACGATAATTATGTTTAAGATCAAAATCAGCAAGTAATTGCATTGTTTGCTCATGTTGAGTCTTTTTTAAAGAACTCATTTTCTGAGAAAATTCTGCAAATGTGACCTCATCAAGCTGTGTTACGTCCAAGCCTTCCATAAATTTATTTGGTGTTACAAGCTCGATAACCGCACGTTTACTAACCGAACCATCTTGTTTAGTGTAAGTAAATTCAACTAGCTTCATGTGATGTTTTCCTTATCAATTGAAATAATATTATACAGCGTTTAGCTGATAGTTTCAATAAAAAATTTTTAATCTTGTTTTAATATTTCCTGTCGCAGAGCATCCTGAAATTGTTTAGAATGAGTTTTACTAAAAAGTGCTACAAAAATTGTAGGTGCAATAAATGTCGAGATAACCACATACACTATAGAGCTAAGATAGGGACTTTTTGTAAAAGTATTTATTATGCCCTTTCTTTGGGCTTCGGCTACTACAGGTATGAAATAAAATAACCAGGCACATATAGCAGTTGTTAAAGCAAATACTGTATATGCGACTAACCAATCCATACTGGTCTGCCCTGCCTATCATGTGCACGACTACCAATGCTAAAACTAACACGACTAGTTTGATTGACTTTTACGATGCCGGTTGATTTATTGTAAGTATTCAATGCTTCTTGTTGAATCTTGTGATTAGCATTAAACATATCCAGATTTACACGACCTGCAAACTGTTTGAATAATTGAGCTACTCGAATAGTACCTGATGTCCAAAACGGAGCTTTAGGTGTTTTGCGACGATATTTAATATTGCCTAGTGCTTTTTCGGCACATTTATCATTAAGATGCTTTTTTAGGTGGCGATTAATTTTTCGTTTGCGATTAACTTCCCAAACTTTATTAGATTGATACCTGGACCAATAATTTTGATCACTTTTACTACTAGTCTTGCCTTTAGCCATTTATACCTCAATATAGTTAATCAATGCGCCCCACTCGTCCCATACCCAGTCTTGCAAGTGTTCTGGGCTCGACCAAGTAAGTGCATCTACGTCAGTATTGTCTAGAAAGTAAAGCATAGCATCTAGGCCATCTTTACCATATACAACGTCTAAGTCTATACAATCCTCACCATTATCGTCACAATAAGCAATAACAAATTTTTTATCCTGTGTTTCCATAGCCTTTCCTGTGTCAAAGAATATATATTATAACAAATTACCAACAAGTTGTCAACATAATATTTTTAGAACAAAAAACCCAGCTTAGACTGGGTTTGGTTTTTGGTGCCCCCTCGTGGAGTCGAACCACGCACCAACGGATTATGAGTCCGCTGCTCTAACCATGCATGAGCTAAGGGGGCTAATTCATTATCTTGCTTACAGCAACCATAACGCTAGCAATTCTACCAATATCTTGTAGTTGATTTAAACTATATCCGCTAGTCTTGAGCGTATCAAAATGAGCCTTTATACAAAAATGACACTTGCCAACAATACTAGCTGCTAAACTGTAGGCCTCAAACTTTTCTTTAGTAGTGCCGCCATGATTACTAATTGCATTCATACGCAATCCAGCTGCCATTCCCTGAAAGGCATTATCTACCATTTCATTATATGGATAGTATACATTATTTTGTGCCATTAAGCTAGCAGCAGTAACAGCCGCAAAAGCCTCTTGACTATCACCTAGTTGTGATTCAATCCATGTCCACAATTTGTGATTACCAGTAGCAAAAGCAGCTGCAAGCGCTACGTATTCAGCTTCATCGTCTGCTAGGTTGCTACGCTTGATTACTGCATCTATATTAAGGCGAATATCCTTAGCGTAGTCTGGTATGTTGCTTTTAAGCTGATCTACCCAGTGCATTATATTTCTCCAAAGTGTGATGTAGATGTGTTAAGTCCGCGCAAGTATATTTTTGATAACTATTCTTTATATTATTTGGAATAGGTATATAATCTATTTTAGAATTAGTTTCATTAGCAATAGCGTGCGCAATTTCTGCAAAACTTTTTGTTTTACCAGTACCTAGATTCCATATGCCTGATTCTGGTATAGATAAAAACTTTTTATGTATATCTACTACTTTACTAACGTGGACAAAGTCTCTGTAGGTTGTTTCACTACCAGTAAATAACGTTATTCTATTATATAATAGTGCTTGTTGCTTAAATTGATAAAATGGACTAGCTTGTGTACTTTTATGTTCTTCTCCGGGCCCATATACATTAAAATATCTAAAACCTTGCACAAAAATTTTATTAGTTACAGAACAAGCATATTTTTCAAACATATACTTACTCCAAGCATATGGAGTTTTAGGATCAACTGGACTAGTTTCTTTAAATTCTTTATTATGTCCATAAATACTTGCACTACTGCTATACTGCAGATTTACATCATATTTAACGCATTGATCCAATAACCAACAACTAAAATCATAATTTTGTAACATTACTTGCTCAACATTTGTAGCAGTAGTACTACTAATTGCTCCTAGATGTATACACCAATCCTGATTTTTTAGACTTGGTAAGGTTTCGCCCCACTCAAATAATGTTAAATTATGTTCGGTTTTGAGTGCTTCGACCATATTTTTACCAATAAATCCTTTGTATCCCGTTAGCAATATATTGCTCATAACGAATTTATTTCTTCTAGTGTAGGTGCATAACAACCAATATTTTGTACTGTAATTGAAGCGGCTAAATTAGCAAAATCCATAGCCTGTAAAATATTATTATTTTTTAGCATACTATACGTAAATGCTGCTAAATATGTATCTCCTGCGCCAGTAATATCTACAACAGCTACTTTTTTAGCAGGTGAAAAATAATTATAATATTCTGCAACAGAACCAATTTCACCTCTAGTAACAATTAAATTATTACATTTAGTTGTTATTTTATTATACTCTAGTTCATTTATTTTTACCCAAGCATTTTTCATACAGCTTAAATCTGTTTTTCTTGTATCAATAAAAACAGGAATACTACTGCTAATTATTTGATTAATTAGTTCATATGTAATTGTACCCTTGCAGTAGTCACTAATAACTACTGCAGAGTACAAAGATAATTCTGGTATAGTATGTATACTTGTGGCAACTACATCTTCGTCTATTCTTAAAACATGTTGTTTAGTGCGAGTATCTATCAATCTAGTTTTTGTACAATTTTCTGTATGCAAATAGTCAACACAACATCCTAGTGCTTTTAAATTTTTTACTACATTAGCAGCCATGCCGGGTTTAGTTTCAGTATACACTGGTTTAAATATTGGTACTGGTGCTTCTGGACTTATTCTGTCTACAACCCCATATTGGTATTTATCTATGCAATCATCTCCTAAAACTAAGATTTTATACATAGATTTATAGCGTATCTCCACCTACTGTACGATTACAAGCACAAAGTTCGCCAGTTTGAAGTGCGTCTAATACACGTAGTGTTTCTTCAGGACTGCGACCTACATTTAGGTTATTTACTGTGACATGCTGAATCACATTATCAGGATCAACAATGAAAGTAGCACGTAGAGCAGCTCCAGCAGGCATATAAAATATACCTAGTTGCTCAACCAAGCTAAGATTTTTAAAATAACCAATTTCGTCATCAAATTCTTTAGTAGGACGCTGTGTGTCAGCAAATTGGATATGTTTAATCTTACCCAAATCCACATGACTACGTTGCCAAGCAAGTTTACAGAATTCATTATCTGTGCTTCCTGTTAGGAGCACAGCATCACGGTCCTGAAAATCTTGAAATAGTTTATCGTAT
>Ga0214923_10006220_pt1 | contig 13516 bp, 14 predicted proteins | sample LL1510_MetaG_FD_177993 | JGI IMG/M metagenome (GOLD analysis project Ga0214923, IMG submission 177993) | Freshwater microbial communities from Lake Lanier, Atlanta, Georgia, United States - LL-1510 | ecosystem: Environmental > Aquatic > Freshwater > Lake | place: USA: Georgia | collected... | reverse complement strand
GAAATTGTTACCATGTTATCTTTGGTCTCATCCGCTGACCGACTCGAAAACTCATGGTCTCGCCCCTAGCAAAAAATAACATGGTAACAATTTCACCGTGTTATTTTATCGCGCGCTGCTCGCTGTAAGTGTCAGAATCCGCACCCCTCGAAACGCACTCGACACCAGTCCCACCACCGCGCATTAGTTTTAAGGTTGTGGTCACGTCAGAGTGAACGCGCCTATATTTTCACAGTCTTGAGCATATAGTTAACTTGGACACGATTCATCGACTTGTTAAACCGCTCCGTCTCGTCAGATTCGACGTTTCGCAAATTATTCTTAACAATCTTGCGGAAAGAGCAGCATAGTAGGTGCGCCTTTTTGTCAGTATAGAGCTGCTCGAAAAACTTGCCCGCGTTACCCGCACCAAGCGAGTCGCTTTGGTGGTCGACCGCATATTTCCAGACCTCCTTAGCCTTCGATGGCGCGATTTTCACAACCTCCAAGCCAGCGCGTGTTTTGTGTTCGAGAAATGGCTCGTCGCCTGTCATGACGATGGAGCGGTCGTTTAGCCCCTTGAACCGATACTTTTCTTCTCCGTCCACAATATAACACCAAGACTTTTTCTGGAGAGCGTAGAAGGTGTAATTTTCCCCCTCCATCCCTTCCAGCTCGTCTTCGAAGCTTCCGAACACTTTCGAGTTAGGGTCGTATATTGGGTGAGTCTCATAGCGAGGGTCGACCTTCTCGACTTCTTTCCAGTGAGGTACCACAGTCTTCTCGGCCCACTTTCGCCATTCGGTAAAATCGCTATAACGCATCTTACTCGCGTCCGTGTCGGTATAAAGCAGCTTGTCGCGCCCTACCTTGCTGTACGAGTTGTTGAACATGTAAGACTTTGCGTAGTCGTAAATGAGGACTCCCAAGAAGATTGGGCGCTGTGATTTTGCGCACAGCTTCATCGGGTCAGTATCATAAGTGACAAACAGCTTGTTTCCGATGTTGTTGATACAGTTGATTTTAACGGATGACTTACACAGCTTTTCGTATTCGGCCAGGCTGTCGACGCTTGTTGTCTTTTCCGTGTGTAGCCCCTCGATTACTTTCCCGCTGAGGGAGTTCATTAGGAGCTTGAGGGTTTCGCGAAGAGCTGGGTTATAGCTCGCCTCGGTACCCACCTCGATTGGTTTGTTTTTGATACGCTGGAGCTCCTCGTGGGCGGCAATAGCAGCATCTTCGTCTTTGCTATTTACTGCTAACTTGAAAGCTGCGGCCGCCACTTCTACAGCCTTCTCTTTGGCTGCGTATGGGCATGCTTTCGGTACGACCTTCTTAAGCGAGTCCTGCTCGTTTTTCGCCTTCATTAGGTCAAGCAGGAACCCGAACATTTCGCACGATTTGACCGTCTTAGTGAAGTAAAAGCCTTTTTTGATGACGACAGAGCAGCCGTGGCGCTTGAGCAGGGTGATGATGACGTTGCTAATTAGGTAATCTTTCAAGACTTCCGTGTGGTCCCAGCTGTTCTCTGTCTCTGATTTCTTCGGGTAGATTAGAGGTAGATTGTTAGGCCCGAGATTGCTCTGGTCGATATCGCAGTAATAAAACCCGATTGTATCGTCGCCCATGTACTGTTCTGTTTCCTCTATCTCACCGCAAGGGTAGAACACGTTAAGGACCGCCATAACGTACGGGTAGAGCGAGCAGACGTCGGTCGAAGCAAGCCGCTCCTCAACCTTTTGGATACCGTTGAACAGTTCGACGCGACCCGCTACCTTGTACTTCTGAAGGTCAGAATACTGCTCGTAGGATAATTTAGGGAAGGTCAGACCTTTCGCGGTACAGTTGGCATCGAACACTTTGTAAATTAGCGACCCGATTGTCTTTGTTTTGTGTAGGTCTTTGGCGTAAGGCTTTGTCGCTGGGATGGCTTCGAGGGCGGCGCGGTACTTGTGGAAGAGCACGGCGGTAGCCAAAACGTCGAACTCATTATATTCCTTGAGCTTCTCATTACCCGTGATGTAGTCGATTAGCTTGCCATCCTCGTGAAGAGTCTGGGCGAGGTTGTGGTCGAATGATTTCTTAGCGCAACAGTTAACCTTAAAAGATTTACAGTTGTTGGCTAGCGAGCCCATCAGATGTTTAGCGATGTCAAAAAACTCATGGCGATGTGAGATTTTGAAGTTGAAAAGCTGGCTCCCGTTGTAGAAGATGTCGCTGATTGGTATCTCTTCAAATCCGTCGTGTTGGAGGAGCGCGCTCAATAAGATAAAGTTGTCAAAGTTTGAGTTGTTGAACCCCACGAGAGTAAAGTGGGTATCCATCTCATTTTTTAGGAGCCACTTGATGAACTGCTTCGAGCAGTCATATCCGAGGAACGTCACGCAGCATTTTTCGCGAATCTCCTCGACTGTACGTTTCCGACCTTCCAAGTCAGCCAAAGCAAGACAGTCAAGCTCTTTCTCCCCTAGCACCAAAATGCTAAGAGAATACTCGGCCATACACGAGTTTTGTTTAAAGTCGATAACAGTCTCGTAGTCGAAAAAAATGAACGAGCTCTTAACTTTCGCGTGCTGTCGGTTGTTGGTGTTAATCTGTCTTGGTGAAAAAATGATTTCGTCGTTCTTGATAACGTTAGATTCGAGGCTAAGATAAACATCATCTTCAAGAATCATAGTCCGTGTTTCGCCAATAATTTGCTCTTCCGCCACGTCGAAGTGTTCGTTTACCTCGTCGTAAATGATGGCGCCGAGGTAACGCGGGCGGTAGTAAATTGGAACCCATTCGCACTCGATTTTGTGCTCTTCTGGTGTGAGTGTGTAAGGCTTCCCATCTCGAAAGACATGGTATTCACCTCCTTCCTCAAGTTGGCGCAATTCCCAGGGTAGCGGGTTGGTGATGTACTTCTCTATTCCATCAGCGATAATAGTCGGGGTGATGTCAGTCCGTACGTTGAAAGTCGAGCCGATGTGTTTGCGCACCATGCCTTTGCGCTTTTTGTCTGGAATCATAAAAACCTTTTGCTCTCCGTCGCGTACAATTGCCGTGTGCGGACGGTTGAGGGTGAACCCATTACCATAGATTCGGATGTTGAGGCGCTCCTTGGTAATAAACTCATGGATGCCAGCAAGTGTTTGGAACTGTTTAAAGTCAATCTCATACTCGCCCTTGTTCTTGATTAGAGGAGCGATAAGATGCTTTATACACTGCCAGCCGCAGTCGCCTACTAGGATTTTCTTACCGTTTTTCTCGAATGTGCTCGATTCGATTCCCTTGGTCTTAAACATCATCTTACGGGCAGCCCCGAAGCCACCAGCGATAAGTGTCGCGGAAAGGTCGAAATGGTTCATGTCAAGTTTCTCGGTTTCCTGGTTGAGCGGGTCAGAGCCGACGAAATTACCCGAAAGGATGAGGGCAACCCCAGCCTCAAAATCCTTAAATGTCTCAAGGTCGGTAAGGCGGAGGGAGTGGCTGCGGACGCGGGTGTTATTTTCGTCCGTAATGTGGAACGAGACGAATTGGGTTGTTCGGAGATATTTCGGGATGGCGTCCTTAATAGCCTCGTAAAAGTCCCGCATGCTAGTGATGTTCTTGTAAGTGATGCGCTTCTTTTTATAAAATCGGATTGTCCCAACCTCATCAACAGACACGAGCTCTGGTTTAGCTAGACGGCGCTTAAGTGCGGCGACAAGTGGGGACTTTGCTAGCTTCTCAATAGCGCGACGTTTAGCACGCTTAAGTTTCTTGGTTGCGTTTCGGCGCACACGGGCCAACTCCTGAGCCTTCTCGCGCTCAATCTCTGCGGCACGCTCCGCAATCTCTTGCTCATATTCGATTTTGGCGTTGTACAGGTCTGCGATGGTAGCATATGCGCGTTTGACTTGGGTAGCAACACGCTTGCCGACGTCTACGCCTAAAGCTAGGGCGTAATTTACCGCGTCTTCATCGGTTTTAACACCGACAAACTTGCGTAAGGTGCGGAGTTGGAAAGGAGTGGCATTTTTTGCGTCAATCGGGCGTTTGTTGGTCCAGGAGCTCATACTATATACAAAGATAATAATTTTGGCTCTAAACCCTTTTTATTTTTTGATATATTAACTTTGATATATCAAAAACTTCCCTAAAGATTTAGCGGCCATAGAATTGATTGTCTCCAAAAAGCCCCCGAATAGCCCTTAATGTTCCTGTCTCGTACTCCTTGTAATAGGCTCGGAGCCGACAGTATTCATTTTTCGCCTCCCTAAACTTCTCGTCCTCCGTGTATTTCTTCCTAAAGGCTTCCCGATTGTAGGCCTTAACCCGTTCATATATACGGTCGCCCACCTCTGTCCCCTTGATACGAATGCGGTAGCGCTTCTGAGCTTCCTTTAATGCTTCGGACCTTGGCATTTTTAATATATATAGAGATAATTCCTAAATGTTTTTTCTTTAACTGTTATATGTATAAATTAGGCGCCCTAAAGTTCCCGAACCGTCAAGCCCTTAAAGCCCATGTAAAGCCCGTCGTTGATTCTTTAGGAGTTTGTGAAATACCCCCTTCCCACGAGCTGTTTCCCTTCATGGTCGACCTATTTTCTAACCACCCAGACTCGCGAAAAGTCAAGCCCGTTAAGTTCAGCCGCGACATGTCAGATTATGGGTCTCTGGTCTTCTTTTATCATACGGCAGAAGAAAAAGTAGACTTCTCGTGGGATGTATGCTGTGGGTTTACTAAAAGCTCTAAGGAAAAGCTAAACTGCGCTCTTCGTAATGCGATACAGCCCTTTATGTCGGAGTTTCGTAAATCCCTACCTAAAGAGGAGTGTGTTTTTTGTAAGTCGACGGAAAAAATACAAATAGACCATATATACCCGTTTAGCTTGATACGTGACCAGTTCCTAATTGGCAGGACTGAAATACCCACGCAATTCCGAGGTAATATATTCTTTCAAATGGATGAATGCGATTTTAAGACCGAATGGGTGGCATACCACAACAAGATAGCGACCTACCAACCCCTATGTAAGCCATGTAATTCAAGAAAGTCTAATCGGGTTAGCTAGAGACACCTCTATTCGGTTCGGGAGCCGCGACAGTAGTTTATCGTTCATGTCCCATCTGTTCACGTTTGAGTTTTCAAACAGCGCGCAATAACTGTTCTCGACCTCCGTCAGGAAATCCGACCCGCTCGTTTCCTTACGGTGCTCAGGCTTCAATTTCAACACATTATTGATTTTGACGCTTAGGAGATAATACGCGCGGTAGCTTGTAAGTTCCGACTCTATCCCCTTCTGTATTTGAAAATATAGTTCGATACTTGAGATGACCCCACACAATAAACTAATAAGACAATTTGTTGTGGAAACGGCTTCCTGTGCCATGTAAACCCCTAGCCCAACGCTAAAAATCGAGTTGATGCTGCTCAGAATTATTATAGGCAATTTAAAATAAACCTGCTTATGGCTAAGGTCGAGATACCGCTGCTTATGGAGGCCGCTCATGACCGTCGCATTATGCTGGATGTTCGCGCACAATTCCTCTATGTCCGACGACCACCCCTGAATAGTCTCACTCGTATCGCTCATATATTACTAAGGGATTAGTCCGATAGCGATGTAATTAATTCCGAAAGTACCCGAACCATTATTCGCGTAGTTGCTTAGACCGAACTGGAAATTAGTGGTAGTAATAGACCCCACGACTACGACAGCACGCCCCTGCCCTGGTGCGGTGGCAAAATTGGCCTGAGCGAGGACTATTAACCCAGTAGTACTTCCGAAAGGTGCTGTAAAAGTTATAGTATGAGGGCCAGAGTTCGAGTTTGCCGCTATAGAATACCCTGTCGTTGTGGTGCCTGTTTGAATCGTGTACTGGCCACCTACGAGATTGGAGTCCCCTAAAAATTGAAACCCTGACATCTTAAAATTGGCATCGACTGCGAAATAAGGTACGGTCGTCCCCACCGTTGTCCCCTGAAACGTGTAAGAACTTGCGTATTCGTTTATAGTTCCCCCTTGCGAGGTCGTGTTATTGTGTGCTAATAGCCGCCTTGTCGAGATTGTGGTGGGGGTTGAATCATTAACATTAAACTGCTGTACCATCTGGTTAGCCGCGACTGATTTCGTAAAAGAGCAAAACATGTTTGAGGACGCTCCGACATTAAGGACGATTTGAGTCCCGAAAAGGTTTAATGACCCCATTAGCCGATTACCAAAATTGACGAGCGAGCCAGATGTTGTTAGATTTGTATAAATCGTATTGGCCACAGACGTGACCCCGTTTATGATTGACGCAACTATTTGATTATTAAAAGTGTTGCTTGTACCCGTCCACACGTTAGTAGTAGCTAGGAGCCCGCCTGTTCCTCCAGCGACAGCCGCGTCTACATAGGTTTTATTTGTCAAGTCATTCCCAATAGTCGGAGTGGCTGAACATCTAATATTTTGGCTTGATGTGAGAGGTGTGCCATTTGTTGAAACTATTGCGTTCCCCGTGACTGACATGGCCCCGATGATGTTCTGGTTTGACGCGTTTCCAATTTGAACCGTCCCAGTCTGACCCACATAGATGTTCGGGTTTACTGTCGGGCTAGATGCCACGATATTATCGAGTGTGAAAGACGTGGGCGAAAAAGAGGCGGCCGTTAGCGTTCCGTTTACAGTCAGGTTATTACAGGTTATATCCCCATCCTGAATGTCGACACCCGCCCCGTCGTTTATGTCCACTACCCCCGACATGCTCTTCTCGTTGCCATACACCCCGTTAATAGATGCCATTTATATATCGTCAGATAATTTTAAGCGAGACCGAGGCGAAGGGGCTTAAGATATATCGACATTACATATGGGGGCATGGTAGTAAAAAGTGTGCCTGACATCCCGTCAAAAAATCCGATAGTGAACACGTTGGTCATGGGTCGGTTAACTACTACAGGCGGATTCGCGGTTAAGTCGGCCTGGAAGTTCATCACGGAGGCGTTGAGTGCGTTAAGCGGGAGAGTCCCTAAAAAGGCATGTGTCTGTGCCCCTACGTTTCCAGATGCGTGATAGGCGTTTTGAGGGCTTATCATGTTGCTAAAGATGGACGGAACCAGCGCCGTGTCTAATGCTGCCCCATCAGAAACGAGGGTAAAGGTTAGCTCATATTTTCCGTCTGGTATAACCGACCAATCAAAGTAATACTGACGATTTTGGACGCCTGCGCCAGCAGAGAAGTAATAACGCGAGTCGAGAACAACGACATACTGAGAAAGCTCCATATATTAGGGCTAGGAAATTATAATTTCATCCCACCCGTCAAAAAACTCCTGTGTGTCCGTATCGATAAACATAAACTTATGTGGGGCATTAAACACGAGCCGCGACATCGGTGCCATGTAATCTTTATTTAATTCAATCACCTCATCCCATAGAGTTTCGAGCTCCTTTTTTGAGCATTTGAATAGGAAGATGTTGCTAAAGAGTTTACGGATGTCTTTGGGTACCGATATCCATGACTGGCAGAGGAACAAGATGGTTAAATGCTTGTGTCGGCGGTTATATACGAGCTCTTTAAGTTTCTTACTGTTTTCCGCGTCCTTAAGGTAAGCTCCCACGTCATCCAGCACTAAAATATTGTTATGTTCGCTTAGGTTATCATCAATCTCCTCAAGGTTCTCCACGGTCAATTCCTCAAAGCGTTGGTCATCTGGTAGCTTGTCGAAAATCGGGTCTTTCATGGAGGCACGGGATTGAGCTGGTTGAATGATAAATATCTTATCGAATGTTTTGCGATATACTTCGGGGCTCTTGAAGAATGAATATAATAGGCTAGTTTTGCCGCTCCCTGATTTCCCGAGCATGAGGATGGTCGCGTGTTTGTTGAGATGCTTGGTTAGCTCGTATTTATTTAGCTTTTCGTCAATTCCACCGTCACAAAGCATTTCGCAAGTTTTTAGCTTTGGTTTGTCGTTGCGCTTGGTCCTTAGCATACTTTAAGGTGTGAAAGAAATACCTGGAGCTATTTGCTTTTCTCCGACAGGAGCGAACCCGCGCTTCAACGCTGCGGCTCCAATATTTACAGGGACATCAACTGTGAAGGTGCTAGTCGAACCAAAATCCTTATAAGCCTTTAGACGTTTGTCGAATAATTTCTTAGCTTCGATTGGCGACATACCATCTTTCTCATCTTGGTCCATTTGCTTCCTGTTTACTGCGCCAAAGTCTTTCTTAATAGCCGTCCACCATTCGGGTTCGGGCTCTCTTGGCTGACGTGTTTTTTGTAGCCCGCTCTCTTCTGCCGCCCGTGATTCAGTAGCCTGACGAGCTGCCGCTTGGGGGATGGATTCTCCCGCTAAAATGGCAGGCCTCCCACGTTGCTGCTGTTCTGCCTTGCGCGCTAATAGTCGCCCACCACCTAAAAACCTAAGAACATCACCGCCAGGCTCTATCTCACCAGCCAGACTCTCGCCCTCAACTCTAGCAGCGGCTAAAGGCGGTAGCTTACGGGGCTCAACTGGTATAACTGTTCTTGTCTTACCCTGGGCCTCACCCCAGTCCTCTATAGGTTCGGCAACTATTGCGCGCGGTAAAGGGCGCGCTCCACCTCTCCGCTCGTCTGGTCTTGGTTCGAAAGTAAAGCCTCTTTCGGCGGATGATGGGCGTGATGGGAGTGGTGGGGGTGTGCGCGGTCCTTGTGTAAACTCGACCAAACCAGGTGATGGTAGCTTTTCTTCAAGTAATCCAGGCGTAAAAGTTGGAGCTTCTGGTTCGGGTGGTTCAACTGCTTCCTCTATTACAGGTCTGGGTTGCGGCTCCTCAAGTACAGGTCTGGGTTGTGCTTCCTCAAGTAATCCCTCAGCTCCAGGTCTGGGTTGCGGCTCCTCAAGTAATCCCTCAGCTCCAGGTCTGGGTTGTGCTTCCTCAAGTACAGGTCTGGGTTGCGCTTCCTCAAGTACGGGTTGCGCTTCCTCAAGTACGGGTTGCTCAAATTGCGCGACTGTTTCGGGTGTGGGTGGCTCCTCTAATGTAGTAATAAGCGAATCGTCAACAATAGGCCCTAATCTTACAGGCTCCTCGTCTCTTAAAAGCGGGTGTTCCGTATCGGTTAAGTTTGTCTGTACTTCTATCGAACGCCTCTGGACAGGTTCTTGGCGTATATATTCGGTTTCGGGTAGAGCGGGAACGGCTTTTGGCGGCGCGGCATATTGCGGGCTGATTATAATAGTATTCGGCGGCAGAGGCTTACTATATTGCTGATATTGTGGCTGATATTGTGGCTGATATTGTGGCTGATATTGCGGGCGTGGTGCTGGAGGTTTGCGCCCCCGACCCCTACCCGTGCTGACATTCACAACAACAGACTGCTTTTGGCGCATCTTGACTTTCGAGCTCTTCTTCTTCTTCATGGTTTATAGGTTAGATAAATCTAAAGGGAGCAACCGCCTTAATTGGCTTAGAGGCTGCCCGCGGTGGTGGCGGGGGTTCGTCCTCGCTAGATATGTCATCTAAAACCTCCATCTTTTTTATGGCCTTCTTCTTGATTGCGACGGCCTTTTTAACAACCTTCTCCTCAAGTGCTTTACGGTCGAACTCTGCCAGCCTTTCCGCGTCAGCCTTACGTTTAGCCACACACTCAGCCCGCCGCTTAAGACACGCCTCAAACGCTTTCTGCTGCGCCTCAGTACGGGGTTTCTTCTCTTTAGCTGCCTTGTCCGATAATGTCACTTTCTTCTTGTGGCTTACGACCGCCTCCTTTTGCTCGATATCGCTAGTTTCGGGGGATTCGCTCATAAATATCGAAGAGAAAAAAATATCGACCAAATCTATGTATGAAGTAGAGAACAAACTCATAACTTTAAACTCAGACTATGGTTTGCGGCTTAACGGGAATTATCTGAGCAGCATGGTGTTTAATTTTACTGGATTGCTAAAGCAAGACTCGACTATAATCAGCTCTAACGTGTGCGCAATTAACGCCCAATTTCCTGTAAGTTTCTACATAATAAACGAGACCAATAACACGCTATTCTATACCCTAGACGAGACAACATTTAAGAGCATCAGCATCCCAGCCGCAAATTATACAGCCAACTCTTTGTTTACTGCCATGATAACGGCTTTTAACGCGAACTTAGACACAGGCTTCGGGTTTTCATTATTTCAGCCTACTGGTATCATAACCGCCACTAAAAACACACAATTCCGCATAGTACCATTTTCAGCAGCCCACGCATCGACTCTTTCCCGTGTTTTAGGGATAACGAGCGGATATTACGACTATCAAATAACTATTGATATATATGTCGGTGGTTTGACACAGGATAACTTTACAGACCCTAAAAGATTCGTTTTCTTTTTACCCATTCAATCTTATACTTTAGCAACACTAGCGACAACTTTAAACGGCCTATTTTCCGCCCAATCAGCCGCTCTAGTCGCATCTGTTCAGGGTACTAAATTAAGAATACAACCATCAACTGTGAATAAAGGCCTCGCTATGGTTTACTCGCCTACAGACATTAGCGCATATTTTGGAATTAATGCCAGTCAATCAGCAAATAAGTTCCAAGATTACACTATAGACTCTAACCTACTGAATAACACCATCGACAGTCTAGTGCTTTCCCAAACGGCAGACACGCCGTTAAATCTTCTAGGCGTTAAAAAACTATCTGTAAAGTCAACTCTTTTAGGCGTTTCATCCTTTACATCTGAGTCTGGTGGTGGCAAATCGATAACTTTAACGACAATCCCCGTGGATAAGGCTCCGTTCCAGATGATTAGCTACGAGAATAAAAGCGACCTTAATAAACAGGTGCTCGGTATAGATATAGTGGATAATATCGACATCCAAATAGTAGATGAGCGCGACAATCTGATAAACTTCAATAACGTGGGGTGGACAATAACGCTGGTTTTAGAATCAATTAGGCGAAAAAGAGAAAATGTAGGGACTTTTAAGGAATTATTATCTCAGCAAGAAGTATAATGGCCTCTGTTCCTCGTTCCTTCGACTTAACCGAGCCTCTTGCCTCGCTCCCCGATAATGCGCAACAGACTCTTGTAACAATTCGCCCAGACAATAACACGCAATTCACTCCACAGCAGATTATCACCTGCAGCCTGGGACAACGCGGGTGGCTCGACCCTAAGTCGTTAAGCATTCGCTATAAGGTCACGATTAATAACGGTGGGACTGCTACGGCCAACTCTGTCGCTATGATTGGCTGCCCAGTTTACACGCCTTTCCAGCGCCTTAACGAATATTGTGGCGGCCAGACCATCTCGTCTGTTAATGCTTATAATCAGACGTGTCAGGCTCTTGTTTCGGGCTCATATTCAGTATCTGCTAAGTATGGTCTCCAGAACTGCTTTGGATATGGCAGCGGTAACGGTACGGGTGTAGCTGCTTCCGCTGCTGATGCGCCAGATTTCAACCCATCAAACCCTAACTTTGACGGTCGTATTGTTAAGCTTTATGAAGCAACTTCAACATCAGAGCCACTCGATTCCTTTTATGTGTCGGCTCCTCTTATGGCTTCGATGCTCGCAAGCAGCGAAAAAATGATTCCCCTTTTTGCCGTCCCGCAGCTTAGAATTGAGCTAACACTTGACGCTATTAGTAATATGTTCTATGGTAGTGGCGCGTCAACTGGTGCGGGTTTATACTCGACCCCCTCGACGTTTATCATCAGCAATTTCGAGCTCGTTTATAGCATGATTGACCTCGGCGCCGAGGTTGAACGCTACACACTCGCGTCGGCTCCTCAGCTTAAGATTAAGACGATGGGCTATAACAACTCTTCCGTGGTGCTTCCTTCAGGAACATCGGGCTCGACTTCTTTAGTGTTTAACCAGCGATACCAGTCAATTAAAAGCGCTTTTATCCTCCCCTCGTCCACGAATTATAATAAGTGGTGTGATTTTCTGGATGTCACGAACGGCGGTCTTACTACTAACGCGACGGGTAACCAGGCCGCTAGTACTTTGCCGACTGCTATTGGTGGCCCGACTGTTGCTGGTGGTGGTGGCGACTATCAGCTCATAATTGGAAACATGTCGTTCCCCCAGGCTCCTCTTTCAACTGTGCTTAATCGCGCTGGTATCCTTCAGGAGACGCGTCGGGCTTTCGGCTGTTTGTTCGATGCTGATAATAACAACTCTATCAATACTTGCGAGTTCTCGGCCAATATTAATTATGTTAACTCTGCTGACGCTGCTTTTAGGTCTACCACGGCGCAGGAGCCTGGTAAGTTCATAGTCGGGGTTGATTTGGATAAGGTGGCGTGGTCTGACCGCACTCTTATGTCGGGTGTGTCCACTTTCGGCACGAGCATCTCGGTAAACATCAACGTGGGGGCGGTAGCTACCAACCAAATCGCGAACGTCGGCCTTCTTCTGTGCTACGATGCTATAATGGTCATCGATACGGCGGGAAAGCAGATGTCTGTCCGTTCGTAAACATTTAGGCAAAAATAAAATCTCATCGTAAATTACAAATGGTTCAACGCGCGAAAAAAGCTCTGAAGTGGGTCGACACTCTTAAAAGCGGTTCTCGTATGCTCTTGGGTAAAGGTCTGAGCCAGGCGGTGAATGCTCGGGCTATGGAGGCGGTGGCCTCTCCTCCTTCTTACGCCAAGGGAGGTGTGGTTAAGCGTACGGGTATGGCGAAAGTTCACAAGGGCGAGAAAGTGCTAACGGCTGCCCAGCGTAAGCAATTAAAGAAGATGCTTTAACGAGAGACCGCTCTTTACGGGATAGTATAGGACAATATAGCCGTTTTGGTTAAAAAATAGTGTATGGCCTACTATATGCCATATACTGTCGTGAAGAACTTCAATAGCTATAGTGTCATTAACCCCTTTACCGACCATGTATTTAGCAAACATACAACCCTAAATAGGGCTTTAAGACAAAAGGCGATATTAGAGCGCGACCCATTATTTTTTCTAGCATATAAGTAATGTATCGAATCCTTCCCTATACCTACGCAAAGGCTAAGGTGTTGGGTGTCGAGATTAAGCCCTCGAAACGGAAAAATAAAAAAATTGACGTATACACACCTGACGGTATTGTTAGCATAGGCGACACCCGTTATAAGGACTACCCGACTTATAAAAAGTTCGACGGGTCTAAAACAGCTGACTTTAGGCGTCGGCTGTACCACTTACGACACAAGGGGGACGAGGGTATCGCGGGGTATTACGCTAAAGAACTGCTTTGGTGATTATTCCCACCCACATTTTACTAGGCGCCCGTTTATATACTTAAATGGGTTTCCACAGCCCCATATTTGTCCGATAATTTGCGCTACTTCTTCTCTGCTCATGTGTGGGTTTATTTGTTGACCCGTCGCCTTCATCATACCACAGCGGAAAATGGCGCAGTTTACTTCGGCTATTTCGATGCCGATACCACACCACGGACAGTCCATAAAATATGTGAATATTATGTTATAGGCGCGTTCACTCTGACGTGACCACAACCTTAAAACTAATGCGCGGTGGTGGGACTGGTGTCGAGTGCGTTTCGAGGGGTGTGGGTTCTAACACTTACAGCGAGCAGCGCGCGATAAAATA
>Ga0214923_10006219_pt1 | contig 13517 bp, 12 predicted proteins | sample LL1510_MetaG_FD_177993 | JGI IMG/M metagenome (GOLD analysis project Ga0214923, IMG submission 177993) | Freshwater microbial communities from Lake Lanier, Atlanta, Georgia, United States - LL-1510 | ecosystem: Environmental > Aquatic > Freshwater > Lake | place: USA: Georgia | collected... | reverse complement strand
CCACCGGGGAGCACTTCCCCTATGGCGCGCAGGGAGCCGAGCTGCTCGCCTGCGTGATTTGTGAACCTATTGAAGTGAGTGCGCCTGCATTCGAAGGAGACCGATCATGACCAAGAACACCGAGTCAAAAAAGGGCCTAGCACCGATCACTACCGAAGTTGTCGGCGAGGCGACAACCCTGAGCCTAGAGGTTGATGGCACGACAAAGCGTGCGCTGGTGGAGCCGGCCGCGCGACCGGGCCTTTGGGTGGTGAAGCAGCCCGACGAAGAGAATCCGTACGAGGTCGCGATCTCCAGCGGATACGAGTCGGAGCGCGAGGCGCTGAAGGTCGCCGAGAAGCTCTTGCGCACCGGCAAGCCGACCGCACCGAAGAGCGAGCCGTTCCCGATCTGGCTTGACGACAACGGACCGTGGCGTCTGCTCAATGGCACAGGCCTGTGGCCGGTGATCCCGACGGGGCTCCTCTTGGAACTCTCGTGGGTTGGCGAGGGTCCGAACCCAGGTGGTGTCGGAATCCTGATTCGCACCTGGGAGATCACTGGCAAGACGAAAGCAGTTCGCAAGGCGTATGAGGATGGTGCCCAGCCACGCGTCTCCATCGTGGAGCGCCGTCTGATTCCCGCCACGGTCTTCATGCAGCTCAAGGCGCAAGTCTCGATGGCGCTGCTGTGAATAACTCGAAATTTGGAAGGAATAACCTATGACTTATCTCGACACGCTCTTTACGCCTCCGGGACCGAGTCTGGAGTTGACACCAGAACAGATCGCCGAAGCTGCATGCTCAATTGGCCTGACTCCCACGAAGGAGCAGTTGGGCGAACTTTGTGACGGGCACATCAGCGCGATCATGTTCCACGCCGCAGCCAAGGCCGGAAGGTTTGGCTCTGGAGTTGTACTTGATGACGCCGCAGAAGAATGGCGTAGTGCCTTAGGTGGCGGCTGTGATGAGTGCGAAGGGGTTCCAGAGTATTCCCTGGGCAGCCTTGAGCCACATTGGGATGAAACAGTCGAAGTGATCCACTGGGATCAAATGCGTTGGGAGGTTGAGAACTACCTCACAAGCTGGGACCGCACGGAGTCAGAAGAAGAATACGGAGCACTCCCCGAGGTCGCAGATGTCACGTGGGTGCGACAGTTCGTTGAGAGCTTGCTTTCAAGCAACAACCGCATTGGGGAGTCGTGCTCCTTGGCGATCATTACCCTCGGCGACGTTGATGCGTACGGAGTATTCAATGTCAGCGGCTTTTCGTTCACTGATTTGAGCACCAACTTTTATGGTGCCTCCTACGACCGGGAGGTTGCAATCGCGTGGCGCATTCGCCACATTGGCATCCAGCACGAAAGCGAAGTCACCGAAGAGACCCTACATCTCTTGGACTTTGCTGCCCTGCGCAGCGATGTGTTGGAACACTGGGCAAAGCAAGAGGCGGCCGACGCCGCAGGTGGCCACTCATGAGGGGCTTCGGCAAATCTGCCTACGTCGGGCAGAATCTCCATACGAGTCAGCCAGGAGGCCAGTTCAAAGGGTGGGACTTTCAGGACGCCCAGCTTCATAAACTTGACCTACGGGGCGCGGATTTTCGCGACGCCGACCTTCGAGGAGCAACCTTCTGGGAGTGCGACCTTCGCGGGGCAGATCTCTCGCATGTCAACGGGCTGGGTGAGCAGAACCCAGAACGGAAAACAAGCTTCCTTGGCTGTGACATGCGTGGAGCGGTCCTGGATGGAGCACGGCTGAATGGGGCAGTCCTTGGGCACCGGTACAGCTTCCACAACCAGTTTCCGCCGTATACGGCAACTGACCTGTCGGCCGCAAGCCTGCGGGGCACGCAGCTGCGCGGGGCGAATCTTCACGCGGTGAACTTCCAAGGGGCAAACGTCAGTGGCGCAATCTTCAGCGAGTCGAACATGACCGGAGTAAAGATGATTGGTGCGCTCATTATTGGCGCAGTCATGGATGGCGCGCATCTCAGGGCATCAGACTTCAGCGGAGCGCAGGGCGGCACCACTGAGCAGTTTCAGGAGGCCAGCCTGAGCTCCGCAAAGATGAATCACCACGCCATGTACACCAAGCCCGCGCGACTCCCTGAGGAGATTGCACAGGCCTGGGTGCTGGAGGCGCTAGAGAACGGCGCTACAGCGCCCAGCAAGGGGCGATAGCGTGGCACGGGTAAACGCACACCACGGCTTGGCATTGGGCTCGCCCTTTCCGCAATCGATGAAGGCTTTCGCTTCAAGAAATCGGTGAGGGAGGAGGGCGAAAAGCGAGCGGCAGAGTTCACGCGTGGCGGCATCCATAGCCTCGGCTACGCAGTGTCCATGTCTCGGGGAGCCCACCAATACCGCGAGGCATGGCAGCCAGCGCTCCACAAGGAGCGTTGGCTGCACCTCACTCCCACGGGTATCTACTTCGACTTCCATCCGAATTCAAACAGTCTCTTCCATGCCGGTTCGTTCCTGCGACCCGACGGCACGGTGGGGCACTTTAAGGGCGCTCACTACGCGCCACTCTTCTGCCTCGGCTGTGGTCGAGCCGATCTCCGGGAGAGCGAGCGATATGCCTGCATGCAAACCTTTGAGGTGCCCCGCCGCATCTTGAAACTAGTACCGAGCAACCCAGGCTGGGCAGTTTCCAGGCGCAAAGAGTTCGCTGAACACCGTAAGCGCCTCCGAGCCGAGGAGCGTCGCAAGGCAGAACTCGCCGCCGCCGCCAAAGCTGCCCGTGAAGCGGAGGCTGCTGCTCGGACGACGGCACTTCGTGCCCACTACGACGCCATTGAGGCGAGACGCGCCCGCGAGGCGGCCCGAGGGCCTCTTGAGCGTGCAGCTCGATCAGCCGCCTACCAGGCGAAGAGCATTGTGCTGTGGCTACTCTTCTTCATGTTGATCGGGATCGCAAGTCGGGGAATCTAACGTCTGACTTATGCTGAGCCTCAACCCTTGTAGCGCTCTGACTTGTTAACATTGTCGAATGATCAAGCCATCATCCTCGGAGAAGCAAAACGACGGCTATCAGATTTACCTTTCCCGAGATTGGTTCGAGATTGCAATTGAAGCACCTTCGAACCGAGAGGGCGCCGACAAGAACGGGGACTACATCGCAACTTTTGAACGGGTCATCAGTCGTTTGGGCTCAATAAACGGAATTCTCTTAGGCGCAATGTTGAACACAAGGCACACTTCAGCAAGTCCGATTAGCTCTCGACTCTTAGAGCACCCGCGACTAAGGTTTCCCGTGACTCTTGCAAACGCAGTGCCCTCCGAATTACGTATGGCGCTAGCGAAAATCGCAAAGAGCGTCCATAGTGCGGCCCGCACTGAAGGCGGTGGAAACAGCCGCCGAAGAATCAGCCTCTTCGTCCGCGTGCCCTCGATACCTAGTACGGCACCGGGGGTAGTGCGTCTTAGCCAGAAACTGGCCAAACCGGCAAGAAAGAGTCGCCTAGGGTTCTAATGAAGCGGGCGCAACCCCTCTAGCAACTGTGGCCGCAGAGAAATGAAAACGATTCAATAAAGGGTACTCTGATGCTGTAAGGTTGGGGCGCTTACTTAGCGCCTCAAAAGAGAAGCAAGAGGAAACAAGCCCTGAACCCTGAAGATCTTCATAAAGACGAGCTTGGTGCGCTGCAAGGCCTTGGCGTTAAATCACGCGCATTCGCTGACCCCGCCGCCGTGACCGACTTCATGAGCAGAACAGGCTACTCACTCGAGGTCGCCCTCGCGGACCTCATTGATAATTCGATAGATGCGGGTGCAAATGAGATTGAGTACGGAACCCTGTCAGTCAATGGCAAGATTAAGTATATCTATATCAGCGATAACGGCAGTGGCATTCAATCTATTTCCGACGCGTTATCCATTCGACAAAATCCAGACAATCAGCAAAACAGCCGCTTAGGTAGATATGGCGTTGGGCTCAAGGCAGCCAGCTTCTCGCTCGGCAGGTCTCTAATCCTTGCATCACGTTCTAATGGAGACGACCAAGCGGCCTGTGTCGAAATTGAAGAGTATGAAAAAGAGTATTCATATCGAACACTCCCAGTTTCAGCGTCCGAAAAATTCTTCCCACTAGTGATTAGTTCAAGAAACGGTACCGGAACTGCGGTAATCATTGGCCGGCTTGAATCAATGGTCCCCGGTAGCGATCAATCTCAAAGTGCGCTTCAAGATGAATTGAATGCATGCGAATCGTACCTCTCGATGATATTCCATAGATTTATTGAAAAGAATCGAATCAAGATTTATGTCGCAAATCGTGAATCAGTTGTTGGCTTCCCATACTTGTTCGAAAGGCGAGCGCTAAAGCCCGTTAACCCTTTCGGCTATCGCAGCCCAGGCGATCCCGCATACCCACTCAATCTCTTAGTCGATGTCGGAAGTTTTATCGTGCCAATCAGATGTCATATATGGCCAAAGCAAGGTTCCGGGCGAGCTGAAAGAGAGCAGAATTACGCTTTGGGCGGCGGATCAGTGAAGTGGCAAGGTCTATATTTCTACCGCTATGATCGGCTTGTCCAATGTGGTGGCTGGGCTGGTCTTGCAAGCATCGAACCACACATGTCACTAGCGCGTGTCGAAGTAGATCTACCGCCGGGTAGCGATGGCCAGTTCCGCCCCACAATAACAAAAGATGCGATTCAAAATACGTCACTGATCACTCAGGCACTGCAAATGCGGCCTGAGTTCACACGCTACCGTAGCGCGGCCCAGAAAGTTTATCGAACAAAACTTCCAAGTGTCAGTGCGCCAAAGGTAGCTTTCGAGAAGAAGGCAATTAGCCTGCCGGTGATTGAAGCTTTTCGCGGAAAGCTTGTCATTAGTGAATGGGGGAAGAAAGAGCTTTCTTTGGCCCAGCAGGACGCAGCAATGCAGTTGGCTAGGGGCTTTCTAGCCAACCGACCCCGTGCTTCGTTGGCTAGCAACTGTCTGGAGATCGACCGGCTAATCCGACGCCTATTGAGAATGCCAATCGATGAATAATCAACAAACCTCGCCGAGTCATGCTGAAATTGTGGACGGCCTAAAAGATCTGTCGCCACATAAACTTGCACTAGGCGGAAAGTTTGCAGTAGAAATCAACTACTACTCGGGCGGTACAAATCTGTCGTGCTCATTTTCTGGAGCCATGCTTACCCGGCCAGTCGAAGTTTCTAAGCACCTTGTTCTGGTACCTGTCGGCAACGGAGGGCGATGCGCGCTCAGTTGCACATTGCCCGGGTTAGAAATTGAGTTTTCAGCCTTTTTGGCATTGCTGTTAGAAAAGATTCGGCTGGGAGCCCTACCTACTGAAGCGATCAGTGAACTGCTTGACTCGTGGAAATTGCTCGCAGCAGGCCCGGAGCAAATTGATAGCTTAGGGGCAATTGGGCTTTATGGGGAATTATGGACAGCACTGCGGCTTGCGAAGGCCGGCGCTGGTATTGATACGTGGACTGCTCTGGAAGCTTCAGTCTTTGATTTTTCCTATAATGGTGTTGAGATTGAGGTAAAGACAACGACAAGACAAAATCACATTCATCGGATTAGTCGCCCGGATCAACTAATCGGTTCAATTGGTTCAAATTCATGGCTACTTAGCGTCATGGCCGCGCGAGTTGGCAACTCAAACGGAAACTCGATTGGCGAAATGGTTAAGTCGCTAGCTGGGCTCGGATGGAATAGAGACCTGATTGTAAGACACGTAAATCAACTGAATCTCGGACCGATTACTAAAGTGATGGAGTACACGTTCAAGCTTCGAGAGCAACCAATGTGGGTTCCAGGCACATCGCTTCCTCTCGTCACGCCGGAATCCCTTCGTTCGATCATTGGCCCGGCCGTCATTAGATTGTCGCGATTTGAATACAACATTGACGTTTCAGGCCTTGGTACCGCCTCTCCTTTCGGTGCTCAATTCCCGATGGAGGTATGAATGATTGAGAAACGTACCGAAGATCTTTTCAGGCTGCTAGTTCAGGCAGAAGCATCTTGGGATTTGGGAATTCGCGAAATCCCAGATCTAAGCAATCAGAGCGACGTCCTGCTTAACGTGTTCAACACCCCCCTTGACGCACCCGAAGAAGTAACGACAGCGCATCAAAAAATTCTGGAGAGATTATCGAGGCTGATTCGGCTCCAGAGAGACCACACCGATAATGCCCTAGGGGGCGAAATCTGGTCCAAGATGAAGATGTCACCAGAAATTTCCTCAATGGCAGAAGCGCGTTGGCCGGCAGAAAACTCCTCATTCTTTACCTTTGATGTTAACGCCGAGAGTGATTTAGCTGAATTTCTGACGCGAGATGATGGTCTCGGTGTGCGTTGGGCGCAATACGCTGAGCACTTGGTGAAACGGGGAAGTCGCAGCAGCGAAGCGGTAGACGCGTTAAGTGGTGAGGTTGGCCAGATTGTACGCACGGTTCCGCGCCCAACTCTTCGAAGAAATGCATTGGCTCACCATGTGCTGGTTGTTGGGTATACACAAAGCGGCAAAACACAAAATTTCCTCGGGGTGGCGTCTCGGCTCGCTGATGCAGGCTACCGTCTCATCATCATTTTGAGCGGGCGAACTGAGATTCTGGGCGCTCAAACGCAGAGACGTGTTGACCGTGATTTAGTTGGGCGCGGCGGAGCGGAGGATGGCGATCTTCGTAGGGAATATCAAGATGAGGTCAACAGGTCGTTCACCGCTAATCCAAAAATTGGAACCGCCGTGGCCTGGAAGAGTCTTTCGCACCTAATAGAAGGTAAGCACAGATTGTCACTCGAAGGCCTCCAAGCGTTTTCAAGCGATCATTCGACGGCATTTATTGCAGTATGTAAAAAAACTAGTGGAGATTTAAAACTGCTAACGAATTGGGCAAAAGAGCAGAGTCTTGCTGGGCGGTCTGATTGGCCAACCATCATTATTGACGAAGAGGCTGATGACGCCTCTCCTGATACAAAGCAAAAAGCAGATAGCGAAGGATGGATTCCGCGCACGGATCCCGATGAAGCGTCGTTCGTGCATCGAAGCATCCTTGAGCTCAGAGATGCATTTAATACCCGCACCTATATTGGATATACCGCAACGCCATATGCAAACTGTCTTGCGGATCCCGACAGCGGCGGACTATTTCCTGACGCAATATATGTGATGAAAATGCCGACAGGATACTTTGGCAGTCATAAAGTCTTTGACTTCATTAGTGCGGAACAGTCCGTGACAGATATGAGAATAGCTGACCTAAAGAACGAGGCTATCCATGTTCGTGAAGTGTCAGTTTCTGAGGGTGCAGAGTCAGATATAGCGCGAATAACTGCTCTCAAATCTTGGCTTGTGGCCGGGGTTATCAAAGAATATCGACGCAAAGCTCGCGGCGGGGCCGTGGCAAAGATGCTCCGGCATCATTCGCTCCTCGTGAACATTCATCAAAACAAAATCAATCATGACGATGAATATGCCGCCTTTAAACGGATCATTGATAGCCCAACCCTGAGCTTCACTCAAAACAGACCAGCTGTAATCGCGGCCATGCTATGGGAATGGTATCTAGAACACTTTCATGAAACCACCGTTCGAATGCTCAATGAGGGTAGCTATGTCTTAGCAAGTGTTCCCGGCGTCGCTCCTTTAAATGTGAACGATTTACCCAATAAAGCGCAGTTTTTGGAAACCGCCGAGGAGGTGACTAATTTTCTTCGCAGTCAATTCCTTAAAGACAAAACAGCAACTGACTACCCGCTACAGCTTGTTAACAGCAAGAAAGGAACGAACGAACCGAACTACGATGACCCGAATCTTGATTTCGCAAAGGGACTGTGGGTTATCTTAATTGGAGGCAATAAGCTTGCCCGAGGCTTTACCGTTGAAGGACTGACAACGACATATTTCGGAAGGGTTTCTCAAACTGTAGATACAATGCTCCAACAGGCCCGATGGAATGGTTTTCGGGCATATTACGAAGATCTGATAAGACTCTACTTTCAGAAATATCCTAAAAAAGATGATACCAAGCAACCGCTAGCATTGTTTCGTGGGGCAGCTTTAACCGAATTTGAAACTAGATTGAGGTTAGAGCAGTATTCGGCAATCGAAGAACACAGAATTAGCCCAAAGGCTTTTCTGCCTGGGATCTCAGGTATCGGTAAGCGGGCACCAACTAACAGAACGAAGATGAAGGGCGCTGTAGGGAACCGTGGTTTTGAAGTTGGTTTGGTGTGGGGGTTGAGTGCGAATAAGTCTGGCATAGTGCACGATTTGACGAAGCGAGCAGAACGACTGGAATATCCCTGTAAATGTTCCGTTGCCGGGCCAATGATGGCTGGGAATCCGCTCGCCGCGCGTATTTTGAAAACCGAGGACGTCCTTCAAGTATATGACGCAATTACAGCTCAAAAGATCAGATCGCCGTTTTTCCGTCAGAATATTGAGCGTGCGCAAGGTAAATGGATCAGCTTTGTAGAGACTGACAGCCAGGTACAAAGCAAGCGCCGTCCGAGAGAGAAAGATCTGGGACTTCCCGTGGAAGAACAGGCGTCTAACGTCGCGCTGCGAGATGGGGAATTCAATAAGGTGCTTGGAAGATTCAAGGAGGGCGTTTGCCCCAATTGCAGCAATTCTCAAATATCAAAAGTAGTTGGAGCGCTGTTCATCGTAAGCAACCTTTACATCGACTTTACTCAAGCTGGGGAGGGTCAAATCGCAGTTCCGTCTGAACGGCAGTTTGGCATGCGGATTGAGTTTAGTGGCGGGGCGGAGTACTTTGCAGGTAGGTCAAGAGATAGATCAGGCATACTTAGCTCCTGATGGCTAACACGCGAACAATCACTTTCATTGACCTGTTTGCAGGAATTGGTGGCACGCGCATTGCCCTAGAGCGCGCAGGGGCTTCATGCGTCTATTCCGTCGAAATCGACAGATTCGCAGCCACCACGTATGCAGCCAATCATGGCAAAATAGATGCGAGCGATGTCCGCCTTGTGAAGCCGACGGATCTCCCCCCTTTCGACATCCTCGTTGCCGGATTCCCGTGCCAGCCATTTAGCATTGCAGGAGTATCAAAGAAGAATTCATTAGGAAGAAAACACGGATTTCTTGATGAAACCAGCGGCACCCTATTTTTTGAGATTGCGCGAATCGCAAAAGCAAAAAAACCTGCCGCGATGATTCTCGAGAATGTTAAGAACCTGAAGACGCATGATTCCGGTAAAACAATGAAGGTAATACTTTCTACTCTTGAGGAAATCGGTTATCAAGTGAAGACACAGGTGTTAGACGGTGGAATATGGGTGCCGCAGCACCGAGAAAGAACATACATTGTTGCTCTTCGCAACGATCTGTCCGAGCAAGAGGAATACGAGTTTTTAGCTACTCCGCCTCGCACTTCGATGGTGCTCGGGGATATTCTAGAGAGCCAGGTAGGGCTTGAGAAATATGTGCTGAGCAAAAAACTGTGGAGCTACTTGAGAGCATATGCGGCAAAACATCGCGCTGCAGGTAATGGGTTTGGATACGGACTGGCAAAGCCGGATTCAGTGACGCGTACCCTCTCAGCTAGATACTACAAAGATGGATCAGAAATCTTGGTTGACCGAGGTCCCCGAAGGCGACCGCGACGCTTAACGCCTCGAGAATGTGCTCGTCTAATGGGCTTCCCGGAAACATTTAGGATCGTTTGCTCTGATACCGCAGCATATAAGCAATTTGGCAACTCCGTTGTTGTCCCTGCAGTGGAGCATGTAGCGCGGCCGTTAGTGAAACTGTTGAAACGCCTAGAAAGATAACGTCATGGTCCAAATTGGCGACTGGATCAAAACAGCATGGAGTCCAGGACGCTTGATTTATGCGAAGCGCCTTTCGCTAAATGACACAGGAGGAACGCGTTCGCATCAAGCCGGATTCTATGTTTCTAAGCAAGTTGCATTTACGATTGCTCCGAGGTTAGAAACTTTTACTGAGCAAAATCCACGCGTCAAGTTTGCATGTATTGTGAATGGCGAAACGAAGCCTAACGAGGTTTCTTTGATTTACTACAACAGCAAGCGAACCTCATTGAAAGGCGAAGGCCGTGATGAATGCCGTTTCACTGGATGGGGTGGTTCGAAATGGGGCTCAGCTTTCGGACCTGACGCCACCGGTGCAATCATGGTTTGCTCGATCGATGTTGACGAAAAAATAATTGATGTGAGAGTAGCGACAACCGGGCAAGAAGATCAACTCCTAGACTTGGCAGTGGGAATGCTTTCCCCGAAGGAAGAGTTTTTCCTAGATCTATCTGGAGAGATTCCGGGCAAATTTGATCACGAAATGGAATTTGGAAGATGGCGAAGTATTCCGACTGAGTGGCGAACGACTATGCCCACTGGCGCGGAACTTGCACAATACGTTCTACACGAGTTAGCTCCACTACCCCAGGAATCAATCGACTCGTTGTTGGTTCGCAGAGTTCGAGCCGAATATGAGCTATTCCAGTTGCTCGAAACTGGGATCTACGCAGATAGAGCTAGAATCGGATTTGGCGATTTGGAAACTTTTTTCCAACTCGCAAAGAGCTTAATGAATAGTCGAGTTTCTCGGGCGGGACGCTCATTGGAGCTTGCAGTAAAATTGGCTTTTGACGAGGCTGGGGTTGATTATGCATGGCAGCCTCAACTGGATGAAGGGCCACGACCTGATTTTGTTTTCCCAGACATAAGAAGCTATTCATCCGGGGCTCATAACCCTAGTCATTTAGCAGTTAAGCGAACACTAAAGGAACGCTGGAGAGGAGTTCTTGAAGAAGCAAGAAAGATCCGCCGTAAAAACCTGTTGACTCTCGACACCAACCTATCTCCATCCCAACTTCTGGAGATTACGGAATCGGGAATCCGGTTGGTAGTCCCTAAGCAGTTACACCGTGAGCTGCCAATGGAAGTGCTTGGCTCTTCTGGCCTTGTGATCGGCCTGGGTCAGTTTATCGATGAACGTATTCGCCTTCAGTAGGGCCTGCTTTGGCTCGCGCACTTGCTACTAACGAGGTGAATCAAGATGGCTGTAACTTACACGCTAGATATGCCTTTTGAGTTCCCACACCAAATTTTGACGAGTGCGGGTTCCTAGGAGTGAGATGCCTTTTGAGTAGCGTGTTGAGATTGCTTTGCCCGGGGCTATCTCGCCTTCCGCAACGGCTTCGAGCGCAGATATAACCTCATTCGTACGCTTGATCCGAGTCTCTACGGTGACCTCTGGGCTGGTGAAGAATGACAGCCCATCTTTCTCAATGGCGCTTACAGATTCCGGTTCAGGCAGATATTTCCATGATTGCTCAGCTATTGCGCGGCGATTTCCCGCAATTGGCGCATTGCGGTAAAGCGAAAATGAAATCGACTTAAGTGCCGCTTGCACTGGACCGCCCTCAATGTCAGAGAGCTTTGCAATTTGTCGAGGTAGCCACACAAGATTTGGAACAAAAGTGTAAAGGCGTGGGTCGCGTGAGGCCAAGCTCTCTCCTTCATTTACACGCCAAATGTGAGCTGCGACCCAACCCTTCCCAAGTTTGCTGTTCGTCATGTATCCGGCTCTCGGCCCTCGGACCTTAAGTGATCTAACTAGTGATTTTACGAGGGAGTTATCGTCGCGGAAGTATCCGTCAATATTTGGGGCCCCCCATTCGTCAGAAATACCCTTTTCTTTATTTCCCCGGCACTTCGGATCGCGCACTGCCCACGGAAGTAGAATTGGGCATCCTGCGTAAACCTGCGGGTCCCACCAAACAGAGCAGTCTGCAACGATGTGATTGATCAACCATTGACCATGTGGTCCACCTTGCGTTATTAAGTCTGTGAGCAGGCGGTAAAGAAGATTGTCGCCGTCAACGCGCCTCTGAGATTTCCCATTTTCTTTAGTAGCCAATGAGAAGCACTCCATCCAGTGGGATCTGAACTCGCGACCCATAGAGTGTCTCGAGCATTGTCGCAACCGACTCAAAGTCCTTACCGCCCTTGTATTCAGCGCGCACAGCAATGACGAGGTACTTGGCGTCGGGAATAACGAACGCTTCAAAGAGGTCCTTAAGCCATTGGTTGTTCACAACCCCACGCCCTGCCTCAACCTCAATGATGGTGCTGCTTTGTGGGTCCCACCCATCAACTTCGAATGACTTTTCTGCGGCGCCGTTACGGGCAAAGCGAACGGGTCGCGGAATCTTCTGATCTTTAGTCTTGCCAGATTCAACTTGAATCCCGATTTGGGCGAGATCATCATGAACGACAGCCAACACGTCGTTACTGTTCAAATCAAACTTGGCGGAAGAGATATCTTCATGATGCGCAGTGAATACCGCTGCAATTTCGGCAATGCGGGCCGGTTCCTTCTCGGAGCGGGGGTAGAACTGCCAAACGAGAGACATTACTCAAAGCTACCTTTCTTTTTGTTGAGAAGTCTATGCATCCCGCAATTCTCGCACCCCAGCCACGATCCAGGGAATCACCTCGCTCAGGGCGGCTGACCAGGTGGGGGGCATCTGGCTGGCGTTCGGGGGGAGTGGGGTGTCTGCCTCGCCGGCGGCGACGGCAGTGGCGGCGTGTACGAGCTGGGTGGCCATGTCATCAACGGTGGCGGGGGCGGCGTAGATGCGCGGTGAGATGGCGCGCAGGCTAGCAAGATCCTTATTGGCAAAGGTGTTGGTCACGGCGAAGCCGCCCGTGGCGGCAATCTCACGAACCGGGTAGCTGGTCACGGGTGAGATCGAGAGGGCGAAGGCAATCGAGGCGCGGCGCATCTGGGCGGCGTAGCTGGTGAAGTCGCGCCACGGGTCGTTGATCAACGTTTGACCAGCTCCTAACTCAAATGAGGGGAGCGGTGCGCCAATGGAACGAATCTCCCACTCACCGGCGCGCAGCGCACCCCGAGCCACGGCGGCGCGCAGGGCATGCAGGCCAATCTCAAAGGCATTGCGCTGGGCGAAAGGGCGCGCATAGAAGAGCAGCAGGTGTGGTCGCGAACGTGGTGACGTGGGCGGCGCAAACAGGGCACCATCAACGGCGGGCTGAAACGAAAGGTGTTCTGGCGCAGCAGCACGGCTCTCCGGAATCTGCGCATACAGGTAATCGCGCAGCGCCGGATCATTAAAGATCGCACGGTACGGCATGGTGTACGTGGCGGCGGCGAGGGCAAAGTTCGACGACCAGGCCGAGAAGGCCGGCTCATAATCCTGTATCAGGTAATAAAACGCGCGCGCGGCGGTGTGCTGCAGTGCGGCCTGTGCCGTGTATGCCGTTTGCCAGGAGGTCGCCATGAACGACTCGTCGGGCTCTACGGGCAGCGGAGCAGCCTCACTCCACGTGGCGAATTCAATGGCAGCTGCGCCGTCGGCCAGTTCGCCGAGCTGCGCCACGTGTGCGCGAAGGTTAGCCACGTTGCTGTCGACCATCTTGTGCAGGCTCACGAAGCGCACGCGCAGGCCTGCCCCCGCTAGTCGCGCGCCAATGTTGAAGGCGGTGTTCGGCCCGCCGGTTGCGCGATCGTGCAGCAGCGCGGGGAGCACGATGGTGATGCGCGGCGGAAGATGCGGCTGCG
>Ga0214923_10006218_pt1 | contig 13517 bp, 14 predicted proteins | sample LL1510_MetaG_FD_177993 | JGI IMG/M metagenome (GOLD analysis project Ga0214923, IMG submission 177993) | Freshwater microbial communities from Lake Lanier, Atlanta, Georgia, United States - LL-1510 | ecosystem: Environmental > Aquatic > Freshwater > Lake | place: USA: Georgia | collected... | reverse complement strand
AAACAAAAACATTAAATTATACTTAAAACACCTTGTCTCTTCCCCGGCAAGGTGTTTTACTTTGCGGCAGATTACTTATGAGCGTACAAGTCAAAGGCATAATTTCGAGTGGTAATGATGGATTGATTGTGGATGTTCAGTGCCATTTGTCTAACAACCTGCCGAACATAGTGGTAGTTGGCTTCGCCAACAAGGCTGTCGACGAAGCCCGAGAAAGATTACGCGGAGCTTTTTCATCATCAGGCCTACTAATGCCTAGAAAAAGAGTCATTCTTAACCTTGCCCCAGCAGATGTTCCAAAAGTCGATAGTAGCTTTGATTTGGCAATGGGTCTTAGCATTATGTATGCAAGTGGCCAAATAACCGACTCCGTGCGTGCTGATCAAGCCTTTATCGGCGAATTGGGCTTAGACGGCTCGCTGAGGCCAGTGCGCGGCATAATTGGCAAGGTTCTAACCGGTCGAAACAAAGGCATCAAAACTTTTTTCATTCCCAGCGCCAATCTAGAACAAGCTCAATTAGTTCCCGGTGTGTGTTTGATCCCTGTTGAAAGCCTCGCTCAACTGTTCCATCATTTCAATCAAATAGATAAAATTATCGAATTCCATACTGGCGACGGCAAACTTTCTAAAAAACCAATCATAAGTACTGATAGTGGCGTGAGTTTGAGTGAAATTGTTGGACAACATCAGGCTAAGCGAGCTCTAGAGATTGCCGCCGCTGGGGGTCATAATATATTTTTCAGTGGTCCACCGGGCACCGGCAAAAGCATGCTAGCTAAGGCTTTGGCCAGTATCATGCCTCAGCTCAGCCGTGAAGAGGTACTAGAAGTCACACACCTGCATAGCCTGGCTAGCAATAACTACGATAAGATAATTACCTCTCGCCCCTTTCGGGCGCCGCACCATAGCGCCAGTCATGTATCAATTACAGGCGGGGGCCACAATTTAAGACCTGGAGAAATCAGCCTTGCCCATCGTGGCATATTGTTTCTGGATGAATTACCGGAATTTCATAGATTAACGCTTGAAAGTCTCAGGCAGCCCCTAGAAGACCGTCAAATAAGCATTGCTCGAGCAAAGAACGCAGTTGAATATCCAGCGAACTTCATTCTGGTGGCCACCGCCAACCCCTGTCCTTGCGGATATTATGGAACATCGGGTAATTGCAGTTGCCAACCCTATCAAATAACTCGTTACCGACGGCGCATATCAGGGCCCATAATAGATCGCATTGATTTATTTAGCGCAGTACACGATGTTGAACACAATAAGCTGCTAAACGGTCAAAAAGACCCTGCAATAGACTCTCAAACACTTCAACGAATTCTCAGCGCCAGATCTATTCAATCTAAGCGCTACAGTTCCTCGAGCAAGCTCAACAACGACATGACTAACTCCGATATTCACAAATTTGCAAAACTCACTGAAGAGGCCAAGAAACTTCTCAATAGCGCCTCTGTTAAACTAAATGTTTCAGCCCGCTCATACATGCGTACGGTCAAGGTAGCACGAACAATTGCCGATATAGAAAATAGCATCGAGGTAGGCGAAAATCACATTAGCGAAGCCCTGGCATACCGAGCACAAGGATTGAAATAGCAAAAACGATTTGACCTCTGAGGCCTCATCTGTTAGAATTTGACTTACGTTAAAGCAACATTAAGGAGATTACAGCTATCGCAAAATTTACCCGCTTGAATGATCAGATTCGAGCCCAAAGCATGCGCGTCATCGATGAAGATGGTAAGCAGCTCGGAGTCATGACCAAGCAGGAAGCACTAGCTGTGGCCAGCGAGCAAGGTCTGGATTTGGTTGAAATATCACCAAACGCCGATCCACCGGTTTGCAAGATAGTTGACTGGGGGAAGTTCAATTATCAGCGCACCAAACAGCTCCAAAAGAACCGCAAATCTGCTAAGTCACTAGACATGAAACAGATGCGCTTCGGCCTTAAAATCAGTCCGCACGACCTGTCCATCAAGATGAATAAGGTCACTAAGTTTTTAGACGCCGGACATAAAGTTAAGATCACATTAATGTATCGAGGCCGCGAACAAGCCCACCGCGAAATCGGCTTTAATATCGCCAGCAAGGTCATTGAAGACTTTGGTGATACAATAGTTGTAGAACAACAGCCACAATTGGCTGGAAGACAACTAAATTTTGTTATTAGAAGCAGTGGCAAAAAACCAGTCGCTAAAAGCGATGAAACTAAAGGAGTAGAAAATGCCGAAACTGAAAACTCATAGCGGTACCAAAGATCGTGTTAGAGTTTCAAAAAATGGAAAAGTTCGTGTTGGTCATAGCAACAAGAACCACTTTTTGAGTAAAAAACGCGGTGGACGCAAGCGCTCACTATCCGGTTTAACCACTCGCACAGGCAAAATGGCCAAGAACATCAAGAGGAATTTAGGCGTCTAACCGCCCTACTTTAAGGAGTTATTATGAGAGTAAAACGAGGCGTAGCCAGTCATGCCAAGCACAAAAAAATTCGCAAAGCCACTAAGGGCTTCAGCCATCCTAATCGCGTAAGTGTTAGGCGTGGTCGTCAGGCTTTAACTAAGTCTTTGCAATACGCTACCCGCGATCGCAAAAACAAGAAGCGCACTTTTAGACAGCTTTGGAATGCTCGCATCAATGCAGCAGCCCGAATCAACGGTACAACTTACAGCAACCTAATTGCTGATCTTAAAAAAGCTAACATTGCTTTGGATCGCAAAGTTCTTGCTGAACTAGCAGTCAACGAACCAACTGCTTTTAGTGCAGTAGTAAAAGCTACTAAAAAATAGATTAAGCACTTAACAAAAAACACCTGTTCGCTAGTAACAGGTGTTTTTTGTTGGTCAGATTATCTGTAAGCCGGGTTCTGTCTAGACTAATCATCTATCTAGGTCTGTGATTGCTCACGAGACTCGAGCGGTTCAATGATGAATTTATAGCGGGACACTCCTAAGCTTTAGGCTTAAGGAAATCCATCTCCTTGCAGCAGGTAGGGTTTACCATTTTCCTACGTCACCGTAAGAAACTGCGAGCTCTTACCTCGCTCTTTTCACCCTTGCCAAGTAAACTTGGCGGTATTGTTTCTGTGGCACTTTCCCTAGGGTCACCCCCGGTCGCCGTTAGCGACTACCATTTCCCTGTGCTGCCCGGACTTTCCTCGTGCTAATGCACGCGATTAGTCAATAATCTGACCATTAACTATTATAACATCAGTTCTTATGCTTGTCCATATGCTCGTCAAGAGCCCTGTTAACAGCGGCATCAGCCAACTTGTTGAACTCTCTTGGCACATGTTTGAAATGCACTTTTCTAAAACTATCTTTTAGCTGATTTACAGCATCGTGTATTGGCCATAAATCCTGATTCTTCACCTTATAACTACCGTTAACTTGATTGACCACGAGTAAGCTGTCTAGGTACGAATTTACTTCTTTAACGCCCATGCTTTTACAAGCTTCTAAGCCCATTTTTAAGGCTGTGTATTCCGCTTGATTGTTAGTGGTTACGCCTAGGTATTGAGCCTTGTCTTCTAGTACGTTGTCTTCCATGTCTAAAATTACGTAGCCGATAGCCGATGGACCAGGGTTGCCCCTAGAGCCGCCATCTGTGAACAGTTTAACTACATCGGGGTGCATGCCACTAGAAGCCGATTTTTCTCCCTGAGGCTGATTGTTACCGAATATCTTGTCTATGGCATTAGCCATTTCGTGGTCTTTATCTGTTATTTTCATGCCCGCATCGTGTGATATAAGCCAAATTTGGACCACATTCCACTCATTTTCCCATCTTGGATGGTGCTGAGACTCTTCGGCAAGTTCTGCAACTTGCTCCATAAAAGCCCAGGCCTCTTTGAAATTCTCAAAGTTGAACTGCTTAAATAATCCGTGTTTTGTTTCTTGCCACATTAGTTATATCTTATCATGCATTCACTAAAAACAGCTTTGTTAATAAGACGTAAAAGCATTATCATATATATAAGAGTAATTGAGGGAAAAATCATGGCTGATACCAAAAACAGCAAAGAAAAACTAAAACTAACACAAAAACTAAGCTTGTTCTTTTTTAGCAGAACAAAAACTACAGCCTTGCTGTGGCTAGTTATTGTTGTATTTGGAGCGCTTTGCTACACCACACTACTTAAGCGTGAAGGCTTCCCTACTATTAACACCCCTTATGCCTTTGCTTCGGGCACTTATTTTGTAAATGATCCGGCCAAAGTAGATAATCAAGTAGCTAAGCCTCTAATTGACTACCTGCTTAAACAAGATGGTGTCAAGGAAGTAACTTCTCAAAGTTCTGACAACTTCTTCACAGTAATTATTATCTATAAAGACAAAGTCAATGCCGAATCTCGTAGCAAACAGCTCGACAAGCAGGTAAAAGAAGCTAAAATTATCCCCCAGCAAGCTAATTTACAGATAAAAGACTTCAAATTTGGCTTTACGCCAAGGGGCGATAATATAGTCATCTCCTTCTACTCCAAAGATAAAACATCCACTCCTGAGCTTGTAGCGCAGGCAAAGCAAGCCGCTGACTACATTAATTCACAAAACCTTAGTCTAGTTAAAAGTGCTACTATTATTGACCCCTTCGACAAGGTTATCAACCCCCTAAATGGCCAGGCTGTAATTGCGCAAAAAAGTTTTGATCGTTACGGCAATAGAGATAATAATCAAAATAAATTCTATGATTCAGTGGTCATAGGCATTGCTGCTAAGCCAGGTGCTGACAATCTTAAGCTAGATGACCAAGTAAGTAAAGTTATAGAACAGATCAATAGTGACCCGAGATTTAGCAAATACAACGCTACAATCAGCGCTAGCTTTGCCCCGCAAGTAAAATCTCAAATTAGTGAACTTCAGAGAGTACTACTAGAAGGACTATTAGCAGTCTTGGTGGTTGGCTCCATTATTATTGCCATTAGGGCCTCATTAATTACTGTTATTTCGATGGTGACTGTAATTCTCGCAGTTAATGCCATCTTGTATCTAATTGGTTACACCCTAAACACCATTACACTATTCGGTCTAATTTTGAGCTTATCGCTGATTGTCGATGACACCATAATCATGACTGAAGCCATTGACGCTAGTCGACGTAAAGAGAAAGATCCGCGTGAAGTAATCAAGGTGGCTACCGGAAAAATATCGCGTGCTATGATTGCAGCCACTCTGACTGCCACGCTCTGTTTTGCCCCTCTAGCCTTCGTAGGTGGCATTTTGGGTAGCTTTATTAGAGCTATTCCAGTGACAATAATTTCAGCCCTATTAATAAGTCTTTTTGTGGCATTAATCTTCATACCTTTCCTGTCGCGCTACCTATTGCTCAGCAAAAAACAACTTGGCAAGTCCGGTAAAAAAGAAATGTCTGCTGGAGTAGAAGCCAAGATAGCTCGCTTTGTTTCTTCTCCAATGTACTGGGCAAAAGGCTCCACCAAGAAACTTATGTTTGTAGGAATTACAGCAGTTATTATTGGTTTTAGCTTTATTGGAGCCAGCGGAGCTTTGTTTGGCAAAGTTAAGTTCAATATTTTTCCGCCTGCCAAAGACAGCAATGAAATCGGCATAACAATCACCTATCCATCGGGAATTAATATCAATCAAGCCGAAGCTATAACAGATAAGGTTGATGCTATAATAGCCAAAAATATTGGCGAAAACCTAGTGAAAGCAAGCTACTATGGCCAGGCCGATATTCAGCAAGCACGACTATCAGTAGAACTTAAAGATTACAACAAAAGATCAATCACTTCGCCAGAAATAGTTAAAAATCTTCAAAAAGAATTTGACGACTTCAAAGATGCACGAGTAAAGGCTGGACAAGTCGATGCCGGTCCTCCAGCTTCAGCTTTTGCAGCCCAAATCAGTTCAGGCGGCAACCGTGAAGGCGCCAGTAAGCTTGCCAAAGACATCGAGACCTACCTAAAAACTCAACCCGTAAAACGACCAAATGGCGACAAGGTGCAAATTACAGACATAGCTGTAGCCAACACCGGTATCTACAACCGCAACAAAGACTCTCAGTACATTGAAGTTACCGCTCAGTATAAAGATACTGATACTACTACCCTGCTAACGCTTACAAAAAATGCTGTTGAAGACAAATTTACTCCTAATGTAGTCGCTTCATACGGCCTAGCCAAAGACAGCCTCAAGTTTGACTTCGGCCAAGAGACCGAAAACCAAGACAGCTTCAAAACTCTAGCCATAGCCTTTCCAATTCTTTTGCTGGCCATCTATGTTCTGCTGGTCATTGAATTTAGAAGCCTCTTTCAGCCATTCCTAATATTTATGGCCATTCCATTCAGCTTGTTTGGAGTTGTTTTAGGGCTTTACCTAACAGACAATCCTTTTAGCTTCTTTGCATCGCTTGGATTCTTCGCTCTAATCGGCCTGAGCATCAAAAACACTATCTTGCTCACAGATTATGCTAATCAAGCCAGAAGAGCTGGTATGGGCCCTGTAGATGCCGCTCACGAAGCTTTGGCTGAGAGGTTCAGACCACTAGTTGCCACCAGCTTAACGGCAGTGTTCTCATTGATACCACTAGCTATCCTAAGCCCCTTCTGGGAAGGCTTGGCTGTAGTATTGATTGGCGGACTAATAGCCAATACCTTCTTGGTAGTAACTGTCTTCCCTTACTTCTACCTCGGTAGCGAATATTTGCGCATCCGCTTCTCCAAAAAGCGTGCTTTCTTATGGTTGGCAGTAGCCGCCCTAGCAGGCTTCCTAACTTTCAAATTCATTGACGCAAAATTTGCCCTTCTAGGTGCAATTGCCAGCCTAATTATCCTAAAGATAGCAGAGAAACTAGTTAGGAAAAAATAATGGCTCAAGTTTCATCGACAGAAATAACCGAACTACTTAAAACAGTTGCACAGAAGATTGTCGGCGAACCAGAGGCCGAATATTTTGCCAAAGAAACAGTCGAAGCCCATATCCGTAAATCTCCACGCACTAGCCCCCTAGATTCGGCCATCAAAGACCTTGAAGCTTGTCTAAAAAACCAAGATAAACAGATAGCGTATGCTGTTGATGTACCAGCTTACTTGGCCGTAAACTTTAATCATCACGGACCCTCAGTTTACCTAAAAAAGCTCCATGATGAGCTAGAAGATAGAGCTAACAACTGTGGTCTGGCTATGCTTTCGCTCAAAAATTCCCAGTCTATGCACACCTTGCATTTATGGGTTCAAGGCTTAGCAAAAAAAGGCCTACTGGCTATTGCTATCTGTAATGGCGGGCCATCAGCCGTTGTTCCCTACAATGGCACCAAAGGACTTTTTGGCACAAACCCTATCGCCTACGGAATTCCAGGCCAGAACGGAGATATTTATTGTGTAGATATGGCGACCTCTGAAATTCCCTACTTTGAAATCCTCGATGCTAATAAAAATCATGAACCATTAAAAGATAGGTCGGCCGTAAATAACAGAGGTGAATTCACCACTGATGCCTCCGAAGCGCTAGATTTTAGCTCCAGTCAGACCGATCCTGTATCCAATCTCGTATCGATTGGTGGTGGCTATAAAGGCTTCTATTTGACCTTTTTAACAGAGATAATGACTAGTGCACTAATTGGCATGCCAGCTAGCTCTCAAATGAGTTCTAGTTTTGTGCCAGAAGAACACGGAGCTATTTTGTTAGCTTTCAGCCCTAAAGCCATGGGCACCGAGGAGAAATTTCAAGCCAGCATGGAGTCTTTGCGCCAAGCTCTGAAATCGCAACCCCCTAAAGAAGGAACAAATATTAATATGCCTGGCGAACGCAACAACCAACGCTACCAACAGCGCGCCAACGCCCTCCTCGAAATCGACCAATCACTCCTCGATAAACTTGATTCTCTATCTCAATAATACAAAAGTCATCCGGATGGATGAGCTATAAATATGGTCGGGATGACAGGACTTGAACTTACGGCTACGCCTTAAGGGGCTCCTGCGGATTAATGATTTCTTCGGTCGCAGGTTCAAATCTGATTCCGAATATATTTATAGCCCATCCGAATGGATGAGCTATAAATGTGGTCGGGATGACAGGACTTGAACTTACGGCTACGCCTTAAGGGGCTCCTGCGGATTAATGATTTCTTCGGTCGCAGGTTCAAATCTGATTCCAAATATATTTATAGCCCATCCGAATGGATGAGCTATAAATATGGTCGGGATGACAGGACTTGAACCTGCGACCTCACGGCCCCCAGCCGTACGCGCTACCAACTGCGCCACACCCCGATATATCATAAGTGTCGGGGCCCAGAATTGAAGCGTTTTTACCTGGCATCGATGCTAGGTGGGTTACCTCAAGCTCCAACCACGGTTGGAGCAAATCTTGGATACCCTTTTATTGAGTATTCAGATAAAAATTTTGCTTCACTTCAGGCTAAAAGAGCTTAGCTCTACCCGACAATTACATTATACAATCAAATTCAATATGAAGTTATTAACATTCATTAATAATCCGCCTATTCCTGCGAATAATACTAGTGCGATTATGATGAAGAAGCCGTAAGGCTCGACAGTCTCCATGAAGCGACGCAATGAATCTGGTGCAAAAGCATAAAGCACCCGCGACCCATCTAGTGGCGGAATTGGAATCATATTAAATACAAAAATAGCCACGTTTAGGACTATGAAAATACCCAAGAAAGTAGACCCACCATCGACAGCTAAGCCTGTAAATTTAGCAAACAATGATGCAATTATAGCGAGAGCCAAGTTGGTAAAAGGTCCGGCTGCAGCTATCAGAGCTGCGCCAAATTCATCGAATTTAACGTTCCGCGGGTCAAATGGCACTGGTTTGGCAGCCAAGATGGGCGCTCCAAAGAACAATAGTGTGGCGACTGGTAAGGCTATAGTCATTATGGGGTCAATATGGCTCAAGGGGTTAAGTGTTAGGCGCCCATGATCGTGAGCTGTATGATCTCCCAGCTTATATCCGACGTAGGCGTGCATGAATTCATGAATTACTAATGAAATTAGAATACAGACGATTACGATTGCGATGTATGTGATTGAAAAGTTACCCATATCTTTAACTTATAGTATAGCAAGCGTTGACTTAAGTCGTATTTTAAGCTAAAATAACACCTTAAGTTGATATAAATTTAGGATAAATCATGCAGAAATGTGAAATAACTGGTAAAGGTAAGCAATACGGCCACAACATAAGCCACTCTAAGCGCCATACCAAAAAAGTTTGGAAGCCTAACTTACAAAAGAAAACCATGATGGTTGATGGCAAGAAAGTTACCATGAAGCTATCTACTCAAGCCATTCGAACTCTCAAGAAAAAGGGCTTACTAACCCCTGTAGAAGCTAAGAAATAACCTGCTTTTCAATTAAAAAAAGCTCGGGACAATAACCCGAGCTTTTTTTAATCTAAAATTTATTAGGCCTTTTCAAGCACAACAAGGTGCATGACTTCATCAATATCACTATGCTTGAGCTTGAGCTTAGCCACTTTCTCTTTAGGCTCCATGCCTAACTCCTTGAGTGCGGCAGACAGTTCTTGCTGCGGCATTTCATATTTTAGGGATTTATCAGCGTAGTGAGTCGGGATTATCATCTTAGGCTCGATGTCTTTAATCAGTTTTAGTGCGCCTACAGGATCAAGCGTGTAGCCATTGCCGCCAACTGGAACAATCATTACATCAACCATGCCAATGGCTTCAAGCTGATTTTCGTTGAGCTCAGGATAGACATGTCCTGTAATTAGAACAGTTAAATCACCTACAACTAGCTTGTACATGGTGGCGTTTTGAGTTTTTTCTTCGTCCATATGGGCTCGCGCTGGTATACCGATGATAGATATGTCTGAGACCTCGTATTCGCCAGGGCTAGAGAAAGTCAGACGAGCAGTTGTATCGGCATCGGGTTGATTAGTGAAAAGTGCCACGTCATCGGCCTTGATAACTCCTTTGGCGCCCAGTTTAGCTAGATTGTCATCGATGACTATTCTAGCACCCTTGTAGCTAGCTACTATGCAATTTGCACCATGATATTGTAAGTCCATTTATTCCCCTTTTATTCTGATAACAGATTATGAGTGTCCACTAAAACCTGTTTTTTGGCTTTCAGCAGAGATAGCACGAATCTGTCGTTAATTTGTTTGCGATATTTGAAATTAGATAAGCTCATGCTTGTATAACGAAGAGATTTATTCTCTTTAACCTCTAGCTCGTCAACGTATTTTTGAAGAGCATTAGGATTGACATCGCCAACCACCAAAAAGTCGATACCCGCACTGTTGTCTCTTGTAAACTGACCGGTGTAGACAGCGAGTTCTACGTGACCGATACTCTTGAGATCAGATAGGCTGCCAGCGGCGGTTTCGCGCTTTTCTTCCTGGGCGTCGGCCTTCTTTGGTTTAACCTTTACGCCACCGCCAAATATTTCTTTGAGTGGTTCATAATGTTTGAATTTTTGGTTAACCTCGTAATAAAGTTTGTTATTGGTGTTATCGGAAGTGATGATTCCAATGCTTAATAAGTTAGATAGTTCCCTGCGCACAGAATTTATTTGCTCGTCTATTTTGCGAGTAATTTCTCGTACGTAATATGAGCGATTTGGATTACTATAAAACAGCTGTAAAAGCTTAACGCGTGTTTTTGACCCAAAGAGTTGCTCAACCATAATTTAATTGTATCAAATAATGGTTCAATACGTATATTATTTGTCCAAGAAGGTTGTAATTAAGTCTACTACCTCTGCCTGATTAACAGGGGTGGTGACCCAGTGAATACTTTTGTTGCGCCTGAACCAAGTGCGTTGCTTTTTAGCCAGGTTTTTAGTATCTTTTATTATTTCAAACTTGGTTTTTTCTAGGCTTTTTTTACCCAAAAAGAAGCCTTCCCATTCTCGATATCCAACAGCTTTTAGCCCCTCGCACTGCCAGCCAAATTGCTCAACCAATTGCTCAACTTCGTTTTCAAGTCCTGACGCAATCATTGTTGCTGTACGCTCGATGATATTACGGTTCAAAGCTTCACGGTCGGTTTTTAGCCCAATAATTAAAGTATTGTCTCGTAGAGGACGTCGCTTTGGTAATTGACCGTTGGTTTGGATAAATCTTATGAGCCTATTTTTATTGGCTGTATCAATATCTGATACATCAAGCTTCCGCCCTTTGGCCACCGATATGAGGTCTTTAGCACTAAGTTTAGATAACAGGTCGCGCTCTTTCTGATCGCCAGCTGGGAGAAATTGATAGTCAAACAAGACACTATCTACATACAGTCCGCTACCGCCAACCATAATTGGTAATTTACCCCTGCTAGAAATATCTTCAATGGCTTTTTGTGTCAACTGCTTAAACTTAGCAGCCGAAAACATTTCATCGGGCTTAGCTACATCCAGCAAATGATGCTTGATTTGTTTTTGATCTTCTAAGCTAGGTTTGGCCGAGCCAATATCTAGCCCGCTCCTGATTGTTGAGCTATCGGCACAGATTAATTCTCCATTAAACTTCTTCGCCATTTCCATAGCCAAGGCCGATTTACCACTAGCGGTTTCACCAACAATGACCACCATTTTTGGTGTTTTAGAAGTGTTATTAGACATAATTAAAGAGTTGAAGTACTGCTACGCTGGCTGGCCTCTTTGGCCACACTGCTTAAGAAATCTTCGACACTAATTACTGGAGTTTCTTCCTTGTTAGTTAGATCTTTTCGAATACGAGGCATTAGCTGAGATGACTGCATTTCTTTTTCACCGAGAACTACAGTGTAAGGAACTTTCATAACCTCAGCTGCACGGATTTTTTTACCAACAGATTCATTGGTGTTATCAGTATTTATTCTTAATCCAAGCTTCTTGGCATCAGCCACAATTTTGGCAGCAAAATCTAATGTGTCTGCTTCTTGATTAACAGTTATAAGCCTAATCTGTTCCGGAGCAGTCCAAACTGGGAACTTGCCAGCATTATGCTCAATATAAACAGATATAAAACGCTCTATTGAACCAAGTAAGGCGCAATGAACCATGACTGGTCGATGTTGGGCTCCATCCTCGGCAGTATATTCTAGTTCAAAACGCTCGGGCTGCACAAAGTCTAGCTGAACAGTTGCTACTTGGTGTTCTCGACCAATGGCATCAGTGGCCATAAAATCAATTTTCGGGCCGTAGAAAGCGGCTTCACCCTGTTCTTCATAATATTCCATACCATTAGCAATAACAGCGTTTTTGAGCTGCTCCTGAGCGCTCTGCCACAAATCTTTGGAGCCTAAGTATGCATCGGAGTCATCTCGATAACTAAGCCTAACTTTTAAGTCCATGCCAATAGTTGAATATAAATCTTTCGAGGCTTCAAGAAGCTGTTTAATTTCAGTTTCGATCTGATCTTCTCGACAAAACACATGACTATCATCTTGAGTTAGTGAACGTACACGGCTCAGACCGCCTAACTCACCGGTCTTTTCGTCTCTGTAATCTGTAGTTGTTTCTATGTAGCGAATCGGTAAATCTCTGTAAGATCTTTGGCTAGATTCATAAATTCGGGTGTGGTGTGGGCAGTTCATAGGCTTCAATACCAGCTCGTCGCTAGTTTCTTGGCTGGTTACCAAAAACAGCTCGTCACCAAACTTGTCCCAGTGACCAGAAGCCTCATATAGGGCTTTTTTAGTCATGTGCGGAGTCCAAACCTTTTCAAAGCCATGTCGCTCGCGGAGTTCATTAGCGTATTTTGCCAATTCTTCCCTGATTACAGTGCCTCTTGGCGTAAACATTGGCAATCCTGAGCCAACCAATTCAGAGAACAAGAATAAATCTAACTCTTGGCCTAGTCGGCGATGGTCGCGGAGCTTGGCTTCTTCTAGCATGTTTAGGTGCTGTCGGAGTTCCTTGCTTGAGGCAAACGCTACGCCATACAGGCGCTGCATCTGTGGGTTATCCTCCTTGCCACGCCAGTAGGCTCCTGCTACGCGCATCAGCTTGAAAGCCCCTACTTTAGCGGTGTTTTCTACATGTGGGCCACGGCATAGATCTCTAAAATCACCGTTGTCATAGAAAGTTACAGTGCTCACCTGAGCATCACCACTAGCTATAGTTCCCATTTCATCTTTGTTTAAATCTTTAGCCACCGTGGTTCCGGCACGCTTTAGGTCATTTAATAGTTCTTCTTTGTAAGGCTGATTGGTGCTTTTGGCCCACTCAATCGCTTCATCGATGCCCATTTCTACTCTGTTAATCGGCTGATTTTCGTCGATAATTTTCTGCATCTCAGCTTCAATTTTGGCGAAATCTTCTTCGGAAATCTTGGTATCTCCAAGATCAATATCGTAATAAAAACCGTTTTCTACTGCTGGCCCAACACCGAATTTAGCCTCTGGCCAGAGTCTTTGGACAGCTGAAGCCATCACATGGGCAGCACTATGACGCATTACTTGTAGTTGATTATCTGATTCAGACATTTACTTTAACCTGTTACTTAACTAATAAAATTATAGCATCTCGCTATAAGAATATTAAAAAAGCTTGATGACTCTCGCTTTGTCATCAAGCTTTTTATGAAATTTGTA
>Ga0214923_10006217_pt1 | contig 13517 bp, 8 predicted proteins | sample LL1510_MetaG_FD_177993 | JGI IMG/M metagenome (GOLD analysis project Ga0214923, IMG submission 177993) | Freshwater microbial communities from Lake Lanier, Atlanta, Georgia, United States - LL-1510 | ecosystem: Environmental > Aquatic > Freshwater > Lake | place: USA: Georgia | collected 2015-10-15 | reverse complement strand
GACCTTCAATATTCAAAATGTCGTTCGGTGTAATGGCGCCATCCGAAAGTGGACTTCCAGCGCGAACAAAGTCATTTTGTTGTACGAGAATGTGTTTAGAAAGTGGGACGAGGTATTTCTTCGTTTCACCGGTTTTCGCTGTAATGATAATTTCTCTATTTCCGCGTTTGATGGTGCCGAGTGTAGCAGTACCATCAATTTCCGAAACCACAGCAGGATTAGATGGATTTCGCGCTTCAAAAAGTTCGGTAACGCGTGGTAACCCTCCAGTAATATCCCCAGATTTCCCAGAAGTCCTTGGAATTTTTGCCAAAATAATCCCTGCCGTGACCGTTTCACCGTTTTTAACCGTGACGTTGGCGCCAACAGGTATAGAATAATCGCGCAAAACTTCTTTCGTTTTGGGATCTATGATATGCAACGCGGGACTTTTTTTCCTGTCACGAGATTCAATAATAACAATGCGGTCGAAACCTGTTTGCTCATCCATTTCTTCTCGGTACGTAATACCGGCTTCCATATTTTCGAACTTCACTTTACCTTTTACTTCGGTAATGATGAGTGCGTTATAAGGATCCCATTTACATATCACTTCGCCTTTTTTGATGGATTTTTTATCTTTAATCATCAAATCAGAGCCATAAGGAATATTGGCGTTCATGAGCACGATGCCTGTTTTCTCGTCCACGATTCGTATTTCCCCAGATCTACCCACCACAATCGTTTTGGCTTCACCTTGTCCACTTTCTGTATCAATGGTTCGCAATTCTTCAAATTCCAATTTACCGCTATGTTTAGCCTTGATATCAGAGCTATCGGCAATATTAGACGCTGTACCCCCGACGTGGAAGGTCCTTAGGGTAAGCTGCGTACCAGGCTCGCCAATGGATTGTGCAGCAATAACCCCTACTGCGTCGCCAATTTGTGTTGGGCGGTGTGTAGAGAGGTTTCTTCCATAACATTTTGCACAAACACCTTTTCGCATTTCGCAGGTAAGGACCGAACGAATTTCTACCTCTTCTATGCCGCTTCGTTCAATATCTTTTGCTATGTCTTCGGTTATTAATTCTCCGCTTGGCACAATTAGTCGGTCAGATTCTGGTTCATAAACATCATGAACGGAGGTCCTACCAAGAATTCTATCGTTGAGCGGTTCAATAATCTCATCGTTTTTCTTCAGTGCTTGCGCAATAATTCCTCGCAAGGTGCCACAATCTTCAGAATTGATTACCACATCTTGCGCCACATCTACTAAACGACGTGTTAGATACCCAGCATCGGCTGTTTTTAGGGCTGTATCGGCAAGACCTTTTCGTGCACCGTGGGTAGAAATAAAGTACTCAAGGATAGAAAGGCCTTCTTTAAAATTAGAAAGGATCGGATTTTCGATGATTTCTTGGGTAGTAGCTCCTGATTTTTGTGGCTTGGCCATCAATCCTCGCATTCCAGAAAGTTGGCGAATCTGCTCTCTTGAACCACGAGCACCGGAGTCGAACATCATGTAAATAGGATTGAATCCTTGACGGTCTGCTTTAAGTTGATCCATCAAAGTTTGAGTCAACCGAGAATTAGTGTGGGTCCAAATATCAATGATCTGGTTGTATCGCTCGTTATTAGTGATAAATCCTTGGCGATAATTCTCCATCACATCTATTACCTCAGCTTCAGCTTTGGCTACTAATTCGGCTTTTTGCTTAGGGACAATGATGTTATCTAAGTTGAATGAGAGTCCTCCCTTGAAGGCCATACTATATCCGAGACTTTTAATATCATCTAAGAACTGAGCCGTACGAGAGGTACCAGATACTTTTAATACTTCACCGATAATATCCCGCAACGCTTTTTTCGTCAAAACCTCATTTATATATCCTGCTTCTCTCGGGACTTTTTCGTTGAATAATACGCGCCCACATGTCGTTTCGATCATTTTCAATACGGAAGCACCTTGATCATTTAAATCATAGGTTTTCACCTTAATAGGTGCATGCAAATCCAGTTTTTTCTCATTGTAAGCAATAATTACTTCTTCTGGAGAATAAAACGTTTTTCCTTCCCCTTTTACGATTTCCGTTTCTGTAGATACCTTACCTTTAGTCATGTAATACAGTCCGAGTACCATATCTTGAGAAGGAACTGCTATCGGTGCGCCATTGGAGGGATTCAAAATATTATGGGAAGCCAGCATAAGTAACTGTGCCTCTAGAATGGCTGCATTCCCCAAAGGCAAATGCACCGCCATTTGGTCACCGTCGAAATCGGCGTTAAAGGCGGTTGTAACCAACGGGTGAAGCCTAATGGCTTTTCCTTCAATTAACTTCGGTTGGAACGCTTGAATTCCCAATCTATGAAGTGTTGGCGCACGGTTCAAAAGGACTGGGTGACCTTTCAAAACATTCTCTAAAATGTCCCAAACTACGGGTTCTTTTTTGTCTACAATTTTTTTAGCGGATTTTACTGTTTTTACAATTCCTCGTTCAATCATCTTACGAATGATGAAGGGCTTGTATAACTCGGCAGCCATATCTTTCGGTAAACCGCACTCGTGTAATTTAAGATCTGGTCCTACGACAATAACGGAACGTGCAGAGTAATCCACCCTTTTACCAAGTAAGTTTTGACGAAAACGCCCTTGTTTTCCTTTCAAGGAATCGGAAAGCGATTTAAGTGCACGATTGGATTCTGTTTTAACCGCGCTTGATTTCCTGGAATTATCGAAAAGCGAATCGACCGCCTCTTGCAACATCCTTTTTTCATTACGAAGAATTACATCGGGTGCTTTAATTTCAATAAGTCTTTTTAATCGATTATTTCGAATGATCACCCGTCGGTATAGGTCGTTCAAATCGGAGGTAGCAAATCGGCCACCATCCAGCGGCACGAGCGGTCGGAGCTCTGGTGGAATAACGGGTACGACCTTCACAATCATCCATTCTGGGCGGTTATCGATTCGTGTTTGGGATTCACGCATCGATTCAACAACCTGTAGGCGTTTCAGTGCTTCATTTTTTCTTTGTACAGACGTTTCTGTTTCAGCAGCAACCCTTAATTCATTGGATAATTTATTCAGATCTAAGTCTTTCAATAAATCGTAAAGCGCCTCTGCCCCCATTTTCGCTATAAATTTATTGGGATCGTTGTCTTCCAAGTAATGGTTATCCTTTAGCAAGGGGTTATCGATTAAATCCAAATAATCTTCTTCTGCTAAAAAGTCATTTTTCTTTAGGTTCACACCGCTGATCGTATTTGCCAAACCACTTTGGATGACGATGTAGCGTTCGTAATAGATTATTTGATCTAATTTCTTGGTAGGAATACCAAGTAAATATCCAATTTTATTGGGGAGCGATCGGAAATACCAAATATGTGCTACGGGTACCACGAGTGAAATATGGCCCATGCGTTCACGGCGCACCTTTTTTTCAGTGACTTCCACACCACAACGGTCGCAAATGATGCCCTTGTAACGAATCCTTTTATATTTCCCACAATGGCATTCATAATCCTTAACGGGACCAAAAATTCGCTCGCAAAACAATCCATCTCTTTCTGGTTTATAAGTCCGATAATTGATGGTCTCGGGCTTAAGCACCTCACCACTGGACTGTTCCAAAATCACTTCGGAGGACGCGAGTGAAATCGTAATTTTATTAAAGCTATTCTGTTTTTTTTGAGTTTCTCTAGTCAACGCCATGTTGTTTTCTTTTCGTATATTAATTAATCCATGGATACATTAAGGCACAACCCTTTTAATTCATGCAAAAGTACATTGAATGATTCGGGGATTCCAGGTTCGGGAATATTATCACCTTTCACAATAGCTTCGTAGGCTTTCGCTCTTCCTTGAACATCATCTGATTTCACGGTTAGTAGCTCTTGTAAGATATTGGCGGCACCAAATGCTTCAATGGCCCATACCTCCATTTCACCGAATCTTTGCCCACCAAATTGCGCTTTTCCACCCAGAGGTTGTTGTGTAATTAAGGAGTAAGGGCCGATAGATCGGGCGTGCATTTTATCGTCTACCATGTGAGAAAGTTTAAGCATATAGATAATGCCTACCGTAGCTGGCTGATCGAATAGGTCTCCAGTTCCACCGTCACGTAAAAACACTTTACCCGATTTGGGAACGCCTGCTTTTTCACAATATTCATCGATCTCGTCGGGATGGGCACCATCAAAAATAGGCGTTGCAAACTTTACACCTAATTTTTCACCCGCCCAGCCGAGTACGGTTTCATAAATTTGACCTAAGTTCATTCTAGAAGGTACGCCAAGTGGGTTAAGTACAATATCGACTGGGGTTCCATCTTCAAGGAAAGGCATTTCTTCCTGACGGACAATATTTGCAACAATTCCTTTGTTTCCATGACGACCTGCCATTTTATCTCCTACGCGTAATTTTCTTTTCTTCGCTACATATACCTTAGCAAGTTTTAAAATACCTGCTGGTAATTCATCCCCCACTGAGATATGAAATTTTTTACGCTTGTAATTACCTAAAAGGTCATTGGCCTTGATGTTAAAATTATGCAGCACCCTGCTTACCATTTGGTTCAGCTTTTCATCGGAAGTCCAATTCAAGGGATTGATAATAGAAAAATCCAAGGAAGCTATTGCTTTATGGGTAAATTTTGTGCCTTTTTTAATTAATTCTTCTTTAAAATTATTAAAGACACCTAAGGACTTATGGTCGCCAAGTATCTCCAAAAGCTTACCCACTAATTGCTCTTTGAGCTCACTGTAGTCTTTGTTGTATTCTTGGTCGAGATTATCAAGAATAGGTTTATCCTGGGTTTTTGATTTTCTATCCTTTGTTGCGCGGGAAAATAGGCGTTTATCAATTACCGTCCCACGTAAGGAGGGTCCGGCTTTAAGTGAAGCATCTTTTACGTCTCCAGCTTTATCGCCGAAAATGGCACGTAGTAACCTTTCTTCAGGGGATGGGTCTGTTTCGCCTTTAGGTGTAATTTTACCGATTAATATATCTCCTTCTTTGATTTCGGCACCGATACGAATGAGTCCGTTTTCATCTAAATCTTTGGTGGTTTCCTCGCTCACATTGGGGATATCGGACGTTAATTCTTCCATTCCTCGCTTTGTGTCACGAACCTCTAACGAATATTCATCCACATGGATGGAAGTAAATACATCATCGCGTACAATTTTCTCAGAAATCACAATCGCATCTTCGAAATTATATCCTTTCCAAGGCATGAAAGCCACCTTTAAATTTTGTCCTAATGCAAGTTCTCCATTTTGGGTAGCATAACCTTCGCAAAGCACTTGGCCTTTGCTTACTCTATCACCCTTAGCAATAATAGGTTTAAGGTTAATACAAGTACTTTGGTTCGTTTTAGTAAATTTCGTAAGCTTGTACGATTTGGTTTCGCTATCGAAAGAAACCAGGCGGTCTTCCTCATTCCAATCGTATTTTATTACTATTTCATTGGCATCAACATAGACGACGGTACCCTCGCCTTCTGCATTAATCAACACCCTTGAATCGCGGGCGACAAGTTCTTCGATTCCTGTACCTACAATCGGGGAATTGGGTTTGAGCAAAGGAACCGCTTGTCGTTGCATGTTGGATCCCATGAGGGCGCGGTTCGCGTCATCGTGTTCCAGGAATGGAATCGAGGAGGCAGCAATCGAAGCGATTTGGTTCGCTCCCACGTCCATCAATTGTAATTCCTTGGGTTCAACGAGGGGGAAATCACCTTCACAACGCGCTTTTACAACATCGGTTAAGAAATTCCCTTTCTCATCAATCTTTGCGTTAGCTTGGGCAATGGTTTTGCCATCTTCTTCCTCGGCTGCCAAGTAAATGGGGTCATGGTTAAATTCAACCTTACCATTGACGATATTTCGATATGGTGTTTCAATAAATCCAAGTTTATTCACTTTGGCATAAACACAAAGGGAAGAAATCAAACCGATATTCGGACCCTCAGGGGTTTCTATTGTACACAAGCGGCCATAATGCGTGTAATGAACGTCTCGAACCTCAAATCCTGCGCGTTCTCTTGATAAGCCACCAGGTCCTAGTGCAGACAATCTTCGTTTGTGTGTTACCTCAGCCAAAGGGTTGGTTTGGTCCATAAACTGAGAAAGCTGGTTGGTTCCAAAGAAGGAATTAATTACCGAGCTTAGAGTTTTTGCATTAATCAAATCAATGGGTGTAAAAACCTCATTGTCTCGAACATTCATTCTTTCTCTTATCGTTCTTGCCATGCGGGCCAATCCGACGCCAAATTGGGCATAGAGCTGTTCTCCAACTGTCCGTACCCTTCGGTTTGAAAGGTGATCAATATCGTCAATATCTGCTTTGGAGTTAATCAATTCGATAAGGTACTTCACAATTTGGATAATATCTTCTTTCGTCAATACTCTTGAAGCTTCATCAGGGTTGATACCTAATTTTTTATTGATTCGATAACGCCCTACTTCACCGAGGTCATAGCGCGTATCAGAGAAGAAAAGTTTCTCAAACACCCCCTTAGCGGTCTCGAAATCAGGCGCGTCAGCATTTCTTAATTGGCGATAAATGTATTCAATCGCTTCTTTTTCAGAATTTGTAGAATCTTTTTGAAGGGTGTTATAAATGATAGTGAAATCGGTCGAATTGGCATTTTCTCGATGGAGAATGAGGGTTTTTGCCCCGCTTTCAAGGATGTCGTCCAAATTTTCCTCCCCAATTACCAATTCTCTATCTAGAATGACTTCATTGCGTTCCATGGAAACCACCTCACCAGTATCTTCATCTACAAAGTCTTCAATCCAAGTTTTCAACAAGCGCGCTGCAAGTCTTCTTCCAATTAATTTTTTAATGTTTGTTTTAGAGATTTTAACCTCGTCAGCAAGACCAAAAATCTCCAAAATATCTTTATCCGATTCATACCCCATTGCTCGGAATAGGGTAGTTAACGGCAATTTCTTTTTACGGTCGATGTAAGCGTACATGACACTATTGATATCCGTCGCGAATTCCATCCATGAGCCTTTGAAAGGGATGATTCGAGCAGAATATAATTTGGTGCCGTTTGCATGCCGAGAATGTCCGAAAAACACGCCAGGGGATCTATGCAATTGTGAAACGATAACGCGTTCTGCACCATTTACTACGAAGGATCCTTTCGGTGTCATGTAAGGGATTGTACCAAGGTAGACATCTTGCACTATGGTCTCAAAATCCTCGTGATCGGGATCAGTACAATACAATTTGAGTTTAGCCTTAAGGGGAAGGCTGTAGGTTAAACCTCGGTCAATGCACTCTTCAATTGAATATCGAGGAGGGTCGATGAAGTAATCTAAAAATTCCAATACAAATTGATTTCTTGTATCGGTAATGGGAAAATTTTCAGAAAATACTTTAAAAAGACCTTCACTTTCTCTGTTTTCAGGTGTCGTTTCAAGCTGGAAAAATTCTTGAAAAGACTTCAATTGGACCTCCAAAAAGTCGGGATAACCGAATTTGTTTGTGCTGGAGGCAAAATTAATTCGTTTGGAATTCGTTTGCGTTGCCAAGGTAAAAATTTATTTAGTTTTTAAAATAAGTAGCGGATGCATAAACAGGACAAGGCACCCGAAAATCGGTTGCCTTTCCTGTTAATATTAGAAAATATTACTTGATTTCAACTTCAGCTCCAGCCTCCTCAAGGGATTTTTTAAGACCTTCTGCTTCGTCTTTTGGAATCGCCTCTTTCAGATTAGCAGGGGCAGCATCCACAAGGTCTTTCGCTTCTTTCAATCCTAAACCTGTTAATTCTTTCACTAACTTAACAACTGCTAACTTAGATGGTCCGGCAGCCTTAAGAATTACAGTAAATTCTGTTTGTTCTTCTGCTTGCGCTTCACCGCCTCCCGCGGCAGGTCCACCCGCTACCATAACTGGCGCTGCAGCTGCAGGTTCGATTCCATATTCTTCTTTTAGGATTGCGGCTAACTCATTTACTTCTTTTACAGTAAGGTTAACCAGTGTTTCTGCGATTTGCTTTAATTCAGCCATTTTATTTAATTTTTAAAACGTTAATAATTATCTTTCTTCAAGGGTTTTAAGGATCCCCGCTATTTTTGCACCAGCACCTTTAAGTCCTGAAACCACATTTTTGGCAGGGCTTTGTAATAATCCAATAATTTCACCAATCAATTCATCCTTCGATTTCATGAATTCAAGCGCTACCAACTGATTATCGCCCACGAAAATAGCTTCTTCAATGTAAGCACCTTTCAGTATGGGCTTCGCATTTTTCTTTCTAAATTCTTGGATTAATCGCGCTGGGGCATTCGCCTCGGTGCTTATCATAATGGATGTTGAGCCTTTCAATAATGACTTCAATTCGCCATAGTTTCTGCCTTCTACCCTTTCCATAGCCTTTTTCAGCAAAGCATTTTTTACTACTTTAAGGGATATCTGGGTTTGAAAACATCTTCTACGTAGGGCATTTACTGACTCCACTGTTAAATCTGCGGTGTCGGTTAAATAAAGGACGCCTGCTGTTGATAATTCAGCGGCCAAATCATCAATGTATTGTGCTTTTTCTTCTCTGTTCATACTAAAAATATTAAGCAATTACTGATTTGGTATCGATTTGAATTCCGGCGCTCATTGTTGAACTTATTGCAATGCTCTTAATGTAGGTGCCTTTTGCTGCAGAAGGTTTAAGACGCACTAGGGTTTGTATTAATTCGTTGGCATTTTCTTTCAGTTTTGAACCGTCAAAACTCACTTTTCCAACCGCTGAATGTACAATTCCATATTTGTCTACTTTAAAGTCAATTTTACCTGCCTTTACCTCTTGTACTGCTTTACCTACATCTGGTGTTACTGTACCCGTCTTTGGATTGGGCATCAAACCTCTAGGACCTAAAATCCGTCCTAAGGCTCCTACTTTACCCATTACAGAAGGCATGGTAATAATCACATCGACATCTGTCCAACCATCTTTAATTTTCGCAATGTAATCGTCAAGCCCCACAAAATCGGCGCCTGCATCTTTTGCTTCTTCCTCCTTGTCGGGGGTACACAAAACGAGCACACGCATGTCTTTACCTGTACCATGCGGAAGCGCAACGGTACCACGCACCATCTGATTCGCTTTTCTTGGGTCTACACCCAATCGTACCGCGATATCTACCGATGCGTCGAACTTTGTGGTTGAGATTACTTTGACAAGATCACAAGCCTCAGCAAGAGGATAGGTTTTAGCTAAATCTACTTTAGACAAAACCTCTTTTCTGTTTTTAGAAATTCTTTTCATGTCTTTTCGATTTACTTGGTTTTTGGTGCTTCACCACCTTTCACATTTACCCCCATGCTTCTTGCGGTTCCTGCCACCATTGACATGGCTGCGTCGACGGTAAAGCAATTTAAATCTGGAAGTTTATCTTCGGCAATAACACGAATTTGATCCCACGATATGGTACCCACCTTGGACTTATTGGGTTCAGCAGAACCTTTTTTAATCTTGGTTTGTTCGATGATCTGTACCGCAGCAGGCGCTGTTTTGAGAATGAAATCAAACGATTTATCTGCATAAACCGTGATTACAACCGGAACTACCTTTCCTGCTTTATCCTGGGTTCTTGCATTAAATTGCTTGCAGAACTCCATAATGTTTACCCCTTTCGCTCCTAGCGCGGGACCAATAGGCGGCGATGGGTTCGCCGCGCCACCTTTGACTTGCAATTTAATCAAAGCTGCTACTTCTTTAGCCATATATTCAAATTTATGTAGTCAAACATAAGTACTCACGGGAAGCTTTGTTCGTTTTCCTTACTCCTACGGTTAATACACGTAATTAAACCTCTTTCTCAACTTGCAAGTAACTCAATTCCAGCAAGTTCTTTCTGCCAAAAATTTTGACCATCACCTTCAACTTCTTCTTCTCTTCGTTGATATCGTCGATCACACCACTGAAGTTGTTAAAGGGGCCATCAATAACTTTTACGGATTCTCCTACAACAAATGGGATGCGAAGTTCTTCTTCATTTTCGGTCAGTTCGTCTACTTTCCCTAAAATTCTATTCACCTCGGCCAACCTCATTGGTACGGGTTCTCCGCCTTTCTCTGTTCCTAAAAATCCTATGACATTAGGAATGTTCTTAATAATGTGAGGCACCTCCCCCACTAAAGCTGCCTCAATTAAAACATAACCAGGCAAATATGTTTTTTCCTTATTTATTTTTTTACCATTCCGAATTTGAAACACCTTTTCTGTAGGAATCAAAATTTGCGCAACAAAATCGTTCAATTTATGACGAGTTATTTCCAATTCGAGAAGCTCTTTTACTTTCTTTTCTTTTCCGCTAATTGCGCGAACCACAAACCACTTTTTGTCGATTTCTGACATTACCATTGTCTTAATAAATAAATCCTAACAAACCTCTCCACATGTCCCCTGGCTTTCCAGAAATTCCAAAAGCAAAATCCATGGTAAAAATCAATAAGGAAAACAAAACAATAGAAATTAACACAATTACCGTATTGTTTTGCAACTCCTTCCAAGTTGGCCAAGTTACGTTCTTCACCATTTCGGTGTAGGTATCCATAAAATAATTCCTTACTGCTCGAAACATTAATCTTTTTACTTTAAGCACGGGCGGTAGGATTCGAACCCACGACCAATGGTTTTGGAGACCACTACTCTACCAGCTGAGCTACACCCGTTTAACATGGGGAGAACCAGATTCTCCCCACGCAAACTTTATTAATAACTCTTATTATTATGCAATAATTTCCGTTACCTGACCCGCACCTACGGTTCTTCCACCTTCGCGAATTGCAAAGCGAAGACCTTTATCCATGGCTACAGGAACAATTAACTTCACATTGATGGTCACGTTATCTCCAGGCATTACCATTTCACGCCCGTCAGTTAAACTAATTTCACCAGTAACATCAGTTGTTCGGAAATAGAATTGCGGACGATATTTGTTTTGGAATGGCGTGTGGCGCCCCCCTTCTTCTTTCTTCAATACATAGATTTCCGCTTTGAAATCTTGGTATGGCTTTGTAGAACCTGGCTTACAAATTACCATCCCACGACGGATTTGTGTTTTTTCAATACCTCGCAACAATAGCCCTACGTTATCACCTGCTTCACCTCGGTCAAGAATTTTTCGGAACATCTCAACCCCAGTTACAGTGGAACTTAATTTCGTATCGCCCATTCCTAAGATATCAACGGCTTCACCGGAGTTGATTACCCCTGTTTCGATACGGCCAGTAGCCACGGTTCCACGACCTGTAATGGTAAATACGTCTTCGATAGGCATCAAGAAAGGCTTATCCTTGTCACGCGGAGGAAGTTCAATGTACTCATCCACCGCATCCATTAATGCTTCTACAGTGGCCACCCATTGCGGCTCCCCATTTAATGCACCAAGAGCTGAACCTTGAATTACCGGGGCATTATCGCCATCGTACTTATAGAACGACAACAATTCTCGCACTTCCATTTCTACAAGCTCTAACAATTCAGGATCATCTACCATGTCCACTTTGTTCATGAATACCACCATACGTGGAACACCTACTTGGCGCCCTAGAAGAATATGCTCACGGGTTTGTGGCATAGGACCATCCGTAGCAGCCACCACAAGGATTGCGCCGTCCATTTGGGCAGCACCCGTAACCATGTTTTTTACGTAATCGGCGTGACCTGGACAGTCGACGTGCGCATAGTGGCGGTTCGTTGTTTCATATTCGATGTGAGATGTATTAATGGTAATACCTCTTTCTTTCTCTTCAGGTGCATTATCAATTGAAGAGAAGTCTCGCATTTGCGCAAGACCTTTAGACGCTAGTACGCTAGAAATAGCAGCAGTAAGCGTAGTTTTACCGTGGTCAACGTGCCCAATGGTACCAATGTTGACGTGCGGTTTCGAACGATCGAAATTTTCCTTAGCCATTTTACTTTATTTATTACTTAGTTAATACTCTATACAAAAAACACAAAAACAAATTACAAATCCGAACCAAAAACTGAGTCCAGAAATAGAGCCAATGACGAGATTTGAACTCGTGACCTCTTCCTTACCAAGGAAGCGCTCTACCCCTGAGCTACACCGGCACAGTTGAGCGGGAGACGAGGTTCGAACTCGCGACATTCAGCTTGGAAGGCTGACGCTCTACCAACTGAGCTACTCCCGCTTAAAACCTTTAACACCTTTGTGGGGAGAGCAGGATTCGAACCTGCGAAGGTATGAACCAACAGATTTACAGTCTGTCCTCGTTGGCCGCTTGAGTATCTCCCCAACAATTACGAGCCGATGGAGGGATTCGAACCCCCGACCAGCTGATTACAAATCAGCTGCTCTGGCCAACTGAGCTACATCGGCGTATGTTGGTAACAATAAAAAAAGAACACCCCCGAGTTTTTCGGACTGCAAAGGTATAAGGTTTTTTCGATTCGAAAAAATATTTACCGTTTTTTTTACCCCCAACCGGCGACCAATCCTTGATTCCTTACTTTTGCACAGATTTATGAAACGTGTGTTGCTATGTGTTAGCTCCGATGTAGTTACCGATCAACGGGTGATTCGTCATTGTCATTGCCTGATAAATCAAGGATTTAACGTTCATGTAATTGCCCGAAAAACCGCCAGCAGTTTAGACCTGCCTGATTTTCCTTTCCGCGTTACCCGTTTATCGATGGTCTTCCAAAAAGGTCCCCTTTTCTATCTGTTTTTCAACCTTCGATTGCTCGGATTCCTTTTGATACAACCTAAATCCGTGCTTTGGGCTAACGACCTAGACACCGTTTTTCCATGTTATTTGATAAAAAAAATGAAAAGACAACGCATGATTTTTGATGCGCATGAACTTTTTACGGAAGTCCCTGAATTAGAAAATAGCCGTTTCAAGAAAAAAATATGGCGTTGGATCGAACAGAATGTTGCAATAAAGGCGGACCTGCTGTTAACGGTCAACCGATCCTTAGCCGCACAATTCCGTGCCCGGTACAACAAAACATTTGAGGTCGTACGAAATGTTCCAGTTCCCATTCAAGTTGCTGCCGAGTTCCGTCGGGAAGATCTTGGCATTTCTGAAAATGTTTTGATCTGTATTCTTCAAGGTTCGGGGCTAAATCAAGGTCGTGGGCTGCTTGAAACGGTCCAAGCGTTTCGTTTTATGAACGATGTCGTTCTGTTCGTAATTGGTTCCGGTAACGCATTGCAAGAAGCCAAATCATTATGCGGCGAATTGGGATTACAGGATCAAATCAAATTCATTCCGCGTCTACCCTATGCATCCATGATGGCCTACACCCAAATCTCGGATGTTGGATTAGCCTTTGACACGCATCCTTGCTTGAATTTTCAACTTGCGCTGCCCAACAAAATCTTCGATTATTTTCAGGCCGGTGTTGCTGTTTTGTGTGGCCCGCAGCCTGAAATAAAAAACTTGGTCCAACGCTATGATTGCGGTTATGTTATGGATCAAATCACTCCGGAAATTATTGCCCAACAATTAAAGCTCATGAAAGATAATCCGACGGAATTAGCGCGGATGAAAA
>Ga0214923_10006214_pt1 | contig 13520 bp, 15 predicted proteins | sample LL1510_MetaG_FD_177993 | JGI IMG/M metagenome (GOLD analysis project Ga0214923, IMG submission 177993) | Freshwater microbial communities from Lake Lanier, Atlanta, Georgia, United States - LL-1510 | ecosystem: Environmental > Aquatic > Freshwater > Lake | place: USA: Georgia | collected... | reverse complement strand
CAACCGTAGCACCTTGGAACGAGCGCCATTCATCAACGATGTTACTCAAAATAAATACTGCTAAACCAATAAAGGCGAAGCCAACAAAGCGATGCTTATTTGTGATCACTAGCTTATGCACGGCGACCACCTTTCGCTCCGATAATTCCATGTGGGCGAAGTAGAAGTACCAAGACCAAGATTAAGAATGCCGCGAAGAAGACAAGTGATCCACCGACATACATCAATATGACTGCCAAGATAATTCCCAGCGTTAGGCCACCGAGAACTGCACCAATCAAACTTTCAATTCCACCAATAACCGCCGCAACGAATCCAAATACCAAGAGCAAACTAAATTCAAAAGATTCAGGAGCGATAGATCCTGAACCATTTGTGGTTTGCAGAATTCCAGCGGTTGCACCGGCTGCGCCAGAGATTGCCCATCCAACGGTGCGGATTAGATCCACTCGAACGCCGGCTAACCGCGAAATTTCGGGGGCAAAAGAAGATGCGCGTAGCGATAGCCCTAAATTAGTGCGCTGGAATATTAAGGTGAGTGCGGCCATCAAAACCAAGACTGTTCCAAGGATTAGTAGGCGCATTGGCGATAGCGCGATGCTCTGACCCGAGACAATAAAGCCCTTATCTGAAAGTGGTGGCGGGATAACTCCGATGCGATCGCCGTAAATAAAGTTCAAGATTGCTTTAATTATTCCAAGTAAACCAAGGGTGGCAATAATTGGAAGAAATATTTCTTGACCTTTATCGCCAGATCTTTTTAGCAACGGCCGCAAGAAGAAGAATTCGATTCCGGCAGAGAATATCGCTCCTGCCAACATCGCTATGGGAAGTGAAACCCAGAATGATCCAGTCTTTTCTAGTATCGCTGCGCCAACGAATGAAGATGCCAGCGCAAGACCACCTTGCGCAAAGTTAATTACCCGCGTGCTGCGCCATACCAAGACAATCGCAATCGCCATTAGCGCGTAGATTGACCCGGCAGTTATGCCGATCAGCAGCGTATTAAAAAATTGAAACATTTTTAGAACCCCAAGTAAGCAGCGCGAACTGCGGGGTCTTCCTTCAGCGCAGATGCACTTCCGGTCGCGGCAATTGAACCAAGATTTAAAACGATTCCGATATCTGCGATCTTAAGCGCGCCCATTGCATTCTGTTCTACCAATAGAACAGTAAGACCCATCGCAGTTGTGAGATCGCGAATAGATTGAAAAATTTGTTCGATAACAAGCGGTGCCAAACCAAGCGATGGCTCATCTAGTAAAAGTAGTTGTGGTTTAGACATCATTGCTCGACCTAGAGCCAACATCTGACGTTCTCCACCAGAGAGCGAATCCGCACGTTGGGTAAGACGTTCACCTAGACGAGGAAATAGATCGACAACTTCTTTCTTAGTTTGCGCAGATTCCTTGCGGTTGCGACGCCAGAGTGCGCCGAGATCTAAATTTTCGGCAACGGTCAGCTCGGGGATAACTGACTTTCCTTCGCAGACATGCGAAATTCCGTTGCGAACCAGACTCTCTGGTTTGGAGTGCAAAATATTGTGACCATTCCAGTACGCCTGACCTTGGCTTGCTTTATTTAATCCAGAGAGGGCGCGCAGCAGCGTTGTCTTACCAGCGCCATTTGCCCCGATAACCGCGGCAAGTTGGCCTTTTTCAACGTTGAAGCTAACTCCATGAAGTGCGCGGATCGCACCATGATCAACGCTTAGATTTTCAATCTTTAACATTAGGCCACCCCGGTTCCGAGGTAGGCGGCAATTACAGCCGGATCACGGCGAACTTTTTCGGCATCGCCACTTGAGATCACTTCTCCGAAGTTAAGTACATATAAACGATCGCAAACTGTCATAACCACATCCATATGGTGCTCAACGATAAGCACCGACATAGTCGCGGTTAAGTTGCGAATTAAATTATTCATCCACTCGATATCTTGCGGGCCGAGTCCACCGGCAGGTTCATCGAGCATCAAGATCTTTGGTTCAGAAACTAGCGCGCGTGCAATTGCCACTCGCTTAGTATCGGGATAAGCCAATGTATCGGCGCGGCGATTTGCGAGCGAGCTCGCATACACGCGATCTAGTGCGCGCATCGCTTTCTCGCGCAGTAGCTCTTCATCTTTCTTGTTAGTACCAAGAGCTGCAGAAATCAGACCGGTCTTAGCTAACTTCTGCGCACCGACCATGACATTTTCTAGAACAGTTAACTCGGGAAATAAACCAACGCCTTGTAGTGTGCGAGAGATTCCGAGATCGACTAAATCATCTGTGCGTGGCCATGAACGTTCCTTGCCATTTAATTCAAGAATTCCGGAATCCGGTGTTACCAGTCCGCAGATTGCATTAAAAAGTGTTGTCTTACCGGCTCCGTTTGGACCAATAACTCCGACAACTTCATTAGGGCGGAGTTCAAGATGAACATCTTGTAGCGCCTTGAGTCCGCCAAATGAGATGCTGACTCCCTTTGCGTGCAACAGTGCGGCGCTCATAGTTCGTAGATTCTAGGCACACGCGACCCGATTCGGGTCACAATCTCGTAATTAATTGAGCCCGAAGCGGCGCCCCAATCATCTGCAGTGTATTCACCGTTGGTGCCAGTACTAAAAACTGTGACCCAATCCCCTGATTGCGCGTTGGAATCTGGGCCAAGATCTACTACGAATTGATCCATAGATACACGACCGATAATCGGTGCTTTCTTGCCGTTAAAAGTTACGCCAGCACTTTGTGCAATACGCGCAATTCCATCTGCATATCCCATCGCAACAACGCCGAGTTTGGTATCTGACTTAGTAATAGCAGTTGCGCCGTAACCCACTGGGCTTCCGGCTGGAACTTCTTTAACAAGATGAAGTTTTGCGCGCAAAGTCATGGCAGGAATTAAATTCAATTTTTGAGATGTTCCGAGAGTACTTACATCTGGTGATAATCCATAAATGGCAATTCCAGTGCGCACCATATCGAAAGCTGATGCGTGATCAACCAAAGTCGCCGCAGAGTTTGAAAGATGGCGAATTAAGTTGCTAAAGCCAAAAGATTCGAGTGTCGCCACCATCTTTTTAAAGCGAGTTAGCTGTTCTAAATTTTGGGGCTGTCCGGGTTCGTCAGCGCGCGCAAAGTGGGAGAAAATTCCGACGATTTCTACGCCCTGCACATGGTGAGCATCGATCTCGCTCCACTCATTTAAGAATCCACCGCGTGTCATTCCGGTATCGACTTCGAGATGAACTCGTGGGCGCTTGGCGCCTTTAACTGCGCCGACTTCAGCAAGTGCTTTAAGAGATGCAACTGCCAGATCAATATCATTTTCTACCGCGCTCTGGAAATCAGAACCGGGTGGAACTAGCCAAGCCAAGATTGGTGCAGTAATTCCAGCTGCGCGAAGCGTCAACGCTTCTTCGAGAAGTGCAACGCCTAACCAAGTTGCACCTCCTTCTAGCGCGGCCTTAGCAACCGGAACCAAACCATGTCCATAAGCATCAGCCTTTACAACTGCCAATAAATCAACGCCCGCTTTTGCTCTCAAAGTTGCGACGTTTGTCTTTATGGCAGAGAGATTTACTACTGCTTCCGCGCGGTTAGTCATCGCTCAACCACAACCATCGCGGATGCAATTCCAGCATCGTGAGATAGAGATAGATGCACTGTTGCACCATCTACCAGCTCGGCAATTTCGCCTCTGAATAAGAAATCTGGTTTTCCGCTCTCGTGGTTAATCACTTCGGCATCGTGCCAAGGCAGACCATGTCCGGCGTTAAGGGCTTTAGCTAAAGCCTCTTTTGCAGCAAAGCGCGCGGCCAATGAATTTATTGGCTTGCTTTGTTCGGCAACGGTGAAGAGCTTTTCGCGAAGTGATGGGGTGCGCTCTAGGGATTCGGCAAAGCGCGCGATATCAACGACATCGATTCCAATTCCATCAATCATGGAATGGAGTCTAATTGGCCTTAGGAAAGTTGGCTATTAGATGGCCAATAGCGATCTATGGCGATAACTAGAACTAGTAACGCTGACCCGATGAATAAACCGCCTAATAAATCAGAGAACCAATGGGTATCACGAATTAGCGAAACAGCACATACGGTCAAGCTGATTGTGGCAACGCCGGCGCTGGCCAAGCGACCGCGATAACGATCGACGTGGGCGTAACGATAAATCAGATAAGCCAGAACTCCCCAAGTAAGAAGTGCATTTGATGCATGGCCACTTGGATAAGACATTCCTCCAAAGTGAAGCAAATCAATTCCAACTTTTGGTTTAGTGCGCCCCAATGCAAATTTAAAGATTCCAACCACGACATTTAGCGAGATCAAAGAGAGAATCGCCAGATTTAGCGGACGCCAAGATTTAAATCGTCGCGCAATATAGAAAGCAGCAATCAATAGCGCGGCTGCAGTTACACCACGTAGACCAAGATCATCTAAGCGGCGAATAATAAATCCGCTTATGCCATGGAATTTTGGGCGGTCTAGGTCATGGATCCACTTATCAATTTCAACCAGCGGGCCGTTTATTAAGACTTGCTGGGTTATTAAGAGAAAGCCAGTAAAGAGCGCGGCTGACCAACGTAGTGCGCGCACCATCTGAGCACGACGTATGTCGAGGACTTCCTGCATCATTATTCGACCGTTACTGATTTAGCTAAGTTACGTGGCTGATCCACATCATTGCCGCGCGCAACTGCCATTTCGTAAGCAAAGACTTGAAGTGGAACTGTCGCCAAAATTGGTTGAAGCAGCGGTGAACAAGTAGGGATGCGAATGATGTGTTCAGCGCCAACAACTTCAGCACCTTCATGTGCAATAACGATTACTCGCGCACCGCGCGCTTTTACCTCTTGGATATTGCTCAACATTTTTTCATCCAGCGAATGGCCACTGCCTGATGGCAAGATCGCGATAACTGGCGTTCCCTTCTCGGCATCGATCAGCGCAATTGAACCGTGCTTAAGCTCTCCCCCAGCAAATCCTTCAGCGTGGATGTAGGCGAGTTCCTTTAACTTCAGCGCACCTTCCAGAACAACTGGGTATCCAATATTGCGACCTATGAAGAGAACTGTTTCGGACTTTGCAAAGCTGCGCGTAAGTGAGCGAAGTGGTTCGACGGTTTCGAGAATCTGTTCGATCTTTCCTGGAAGTTTAAGCATTTCGTTGTAGAGATCGCGAACTTGAGCATCTGTTAGTTCGCCGCGAACTTGTGCCAAGTGCAGACCAATTAGATCTACCGCAACAATTTGAGTTAATAAGGCTTTAGTTGAAGCAACTGCAATTTCTGGTCCAGCATGTGTGTAAAGCACCGCATCTGATTCGCGCGGAATCGTTGAGCTATTGGTATTGCAAATAGCAAGTACTCGCGCACCGGCAGCCTTGGCATGGCGAATCGCCATCAAGGTATCCATCGTTTCACCTGATTGCGAAATGGCAATCACCAAAGTATTTGCATCAATAATTGGATCGCGGTAGCGATATTCGCTGGCGATTTCTACTTCTACTGAAATCTTCGCCCACTTTTCGATTACATATTTAGCGATCATGCCGGCGTGATATGCGGTGCCGCATGCGATGACAACAATTTTTCGGAGCGCTTTGATTTCGGCATCAGACATATGAAGCTCATCTAGTTCGATTTTGCCGCTATCGGTTAATCGTCCAATCAAAGTGTCTGCAACCGCCTTCGGTTGTTCAAAGATCTCTTTCAGCATGAAATGTGCATAGCCACCCTTTTGCGCAGATGCGGCATCCCAAGTAATCGCATATTCATTTGGCGCAATCGCCTTGCCATCTAAACCGATAATGTTGATGCCAGCCGGTGTCATGGTAACGATTTCATCCTGGCCGAGTTCTACTGCGCGCTTGGTGTAATCAATGAAAGCGGCAACATCGGATGCCATAAAGTTTTCGCCATCGCCCAAACCAACAACTAGCGGTGAATTACGGCGAACGCCCACAATAATTTCGGGCGCATCGGCATGAATGGCAACCAAGGTAAATGAGCCGCGCAAGCGCTTTACCGCATCCAACATGGCAGCAGTTAGATCACCGCTATGGGATTTGCGAAGATCAGAGAGTAAATGCGCTACAGATTCGGTATCGGTATCAGATGAAAATTCGTGGCCACGCGCCTGAAGTTCGGCTTTGAGCTCAGAATAATTTTCGATTATGCCGTTATGGATAACGGCGAGCTTGCCCTCGTTATCGGTATGCGGATGCGCGTTGCGATCGGTTGGTCCACCGTGAGTTGCCCAGCGAGTATGGCCAATTCCAGAATGAACCACCGGCATATTTGCTGGAAGTGTTCCCTCTAAATTAGTTAACTTGCCGGCGCGCTTTTCGATAAATAAAGCACCGTTTGTTCCGAGTGCAATTCCTGCTGAGTCATAACCGCGATATTCGAGGCGACGCAAGCCTTCTATGAGCGGAGTTATTGCAGACTGTGGCCCCGTGTAACCCACAATTCCGCACACTTTTATCTACCCCAGCTCTGCTTGTACGACCTTTGCCAAGTCGTTTGCTATTTCGCTGGCTAGGTTATCACTCTGGGCTTCAACCATCACGCGGACAAGCGGCTCAGTTCCAGATGCTCTCAATAAAACGCGACCATGTTCGCCAAGTTTCGCCTCAGCAGCCGTTACCGCCGCTGCAATTGCAGTTGAATCAGCGAGGCGTTCTTTGGCAACGTCTTTAACATTTACTAAAACTTGTGGGAAACGCAACATGGTAGAAGCCAGCTCTTGCAGAGTCTTACCTGATTTAACAACTTCTTGTGCAAGTGCAAGTGCAGTCAAAATTCCATCACCAGTTGTTGCAAATTCGCGCATAATCAAATGGCCAGATTGTTCTCCGCCAAGTGAGTAATTTTTTTCGAGCATCTTCTCTAATACATAACGATCGCCAACGGCAGTTGTTTCAACGTTGATATCGGCGTTCTTCATAGCATGGAAGAAGCCTAAATTGCTCATCACCGTTGCAACGATGGTATTTGCTTTTAGCAAACCTGCTGCTTTAAATCCCTTTGCCAAGATAGTCATGATGGCATCGCCATCGACTTCATTGCCTTGGGCATCTACAGCAAGCACTCGATCGGCATCGCCATCGTGAGCAACGCCAAAGTCGGCACCTTCGCGAAGAACTGCGGTGCGAAGTTGATGCAAGTGGGTTGAGCCACAATCGTCGTTGATGTTCCAACCATCTGGGGCGTCAAAGATTGAGATTACTTCTGCACCTGCACGGCGATAAGTTTCGGGGGCGACTTTGGAAGATGCGCCATTTGCACAATCAACCACGATCTTTAATCCCTTTAGCGGAGTTGAAACTGAAGAGAGCAGATGCGAGATATAACGCTCGCGCGCGCTTTCGTCGTTGATCGCGCGTCCCACGTTACGGCCGGTTGGGCGTTCCCATGGTTCACCTATACGTGCTTCTATAGCGGCTTCTATGGAATCGTCTAACTTCCCACCACCGCGCGAGAATAATTTGATCCCGTTATCTGGCATTGGATTGTGCGAAGCTGAAATCATTACGCCGAGGTCAGCACCTGATTCAGCAACTAAGTGTGCGATGGCCGGAGTTGGTAGAACGCCTACGCGATAAACATCCACGCCGGCACTTGTTAAACCTGCAACTACAGCAGCTTCTAGGAATTCTCCTGATGCACGTGAGTCTTGGCCAACAATTGCAGTTGGTCGGTGTGATTTATCGGGATTGGTCTCGACAAGAATATGAGCTGCAGCAACAGCGACATCCAACGCTAATTCAGCAGTTAAATCGCGATTGGCTACGCCACGTATTCCATCGGTTCCAAAGAGTGCCACGTTGGGGCGCCTTTGAAATTAACGCTTGCTGTATTGCGAACGCTTACGGGCCTTCTTCAGACCGTACTTCTTGCGCTCGATAACACGTGCATCACGTGAAAGGAATCCAGCCTTCTTAAGCGCTGGACGGTGTGCTTCCATATCAATCTCGTTAAGTGAGCGAGCAACGCCCAGACGAAGTGCACCCGCTTGACCAGATACTCCACCACCGTTGATGCGAGCAAATACGTCGTACTGATTTTCGGCACCAACAGTGCGCAAAGGTTCAGAAACTAGTTGCTGGTGAACTTTATTTGGGAAGTAGTTTTCAAGCGTCTTACCGTTTACAACCCAACGACCTGTTCCAGGAATTAGGCGAACGCGTGCAACTGCTTCTTTACGACGACCAGTGCCTGCACCAGGTGCCTTGATTGCTGGGCGGTTAGTTGCAGCTGCTGGTGTTGCTGAAGAGTAAGAAGTAGGAACTTCGTTCTCGTCTAGATCTGTAACTTCGCTATAAGTTGTATCTGACATTGGTTATGAGTCCCTTACTTTGCGATCTGTGAAACTTGGTTAAATACATATGGTGTTGGAGATTGAGCAGCATGTGGGTGCTCGGGTCCTACGTAAACCTTTAGCTTTGATGCGATCTGCTGGCCCAGACGGTTCTTTGGAAGCATTCCCTTGATCGCCTTTTCAACAGCGCGTGTTGGGTGCTTTTCAATGAGCTCGCCATAAACAGTTGAAGTTAAACCACCTGGGAAACCTGAGTGGCGGTGTTCGAACTTTGAAAGCGCCTTGTTTCCAGAGAGAGCAACCTTTTCTGCGTTGATGATTACGACGAAGTCGCCCATATCCATGTGAGAAGCAAATGTTGGTTTGTGCTTACCGCGAAGAAGAACTGCAGCATGTGTTGCAAGGCGGCCAAGAACTACATCTTGTGCATCGATGACGTGCCACTTACGGACGACATCTCCTGCCTTAGGACTATATGTACGCATGCTTTACTACCTTCTTATTCATAGTTTGAACTGAGATTGAGCGTTAAGTTCTTGGGTTTTACCTTCGGCGCCGTTTCTGGCGCAGGGAATGAACTTTACCTTTCATGCTTAGCAGGGTCAAAATGGCCTAAATCCCCGCATAGCCCCGACCCGCTAATGGTCAAAGATCGGCTCCGGGCTCTCATATACCTGGCCACCCGCCCCGAAGACCAAGAAACGGGTAAATCCGCGAGTAAACCAACGATCGTGAGTAACCGAGAGCACGGTTCCTTCGTATCGATCAAGTGCTTTCTCTAAACTTTCGGCGCTCGCCAGATCTAAGTTATCGGTTGGCTCATCCAGCAATAACAGCGTTGAACCAGATAGTTCTAACAATAAGACTTGAAAGCGCGCTTGTTGTCCGCCAGAAAGTGATGAGAACTTCTGCTCCGCTTGTTTATCAATTTCATATTTGCGCAGCACGCTTTTGGCAGGGCCGAGTTGTAGCGAATAGGTCTCCCACAGAATTTCTAACAGAGTCTTTGATTCGAATTCTGGATGGGCATGAGTCTGTGCGAAGTACCCGATTTCGACGCGGGCACCGACTTTAAAATTGCCGGAGTATTTAACTGTTTCATCGCCAGCGATCATGCGTAGGAAATGAGATTTACCTGTGCCGTTTTTGCCAAGGACTGCGATGCGATCGCCGAAGAAGACTTCGAAGTTAAATGGTTCAGTTAAGTTTGCAAGAGCGACATTTTCAAATGTCAGTGCTCGCAAGCCGGTTCGTCCGCCGCGCAAGCCCACTTTTACATCTTGTTCAATTGGTGGCGCCTCTGGTGCACCAGCTTCCTCAAATTTACGAAGTCGAGTCTGCATCGCGTGATACTTGTTGGCCATATCTGGTGAGATCGCGGCTTGTACTTGCAACGTCTTAACTAGATCAATTAAGCGTTGATGTTCTTGTTCCCAGCGCAAGAGCATTTCGGCAAAGCGTTCGTTACGCGCCTTGCGGGCTTCATGCCAAGTTGAGAACTTTCCACCATGCACCCAAGTGGTGTTTCCGTTAATGCCTTGTTCTAAAGTAACGATGCGGGTTGCGGTATTTTCCAATAATTCACGATCATGGCTGACGAATAGAACGGTCTTCTTGGTTGCACCGATAACTTCTTCTAGCCAACGCTTAGATGGAACATCGAGATAGTTATCTGGCTCATCAAGCAATAAGACTTCTTCAGGCCCTTCAAGCAACGCGCGCAGAACTAACTTTTTCTGCTCTCCCCCAGAAAGGGTATTAACTTTGCGAGAAGCAACTTGTTCAAAAGTTTTATTTAACATCTCGGTGCAGCAGACATCCCAGATAAGTTCGAAGTCATACCCCCCGGCATCGCCCCAATCAATGATCGCTTGGGCGTAATTCATCTGATCTTTTTCTGATGCAGTTTCGTTCATCGCAGCTTCTGTTGTTACAACTTTTTCAGCGGCATCGCGGATTCGCTTTGGAGCGATGGAGAGCAGTAGATCACGAACCGTTGATTCATCGCGAACCGAACCGATGAATTGGCGCATCACGCCAAGACCACCGGTAATAGAAACAGCACCTTCATCTGGCTTTAAGTCGCCGCAGATCATACGGATTAAAGTTGTCTTGCCTGATCCGTTAGGGCCAATAAGTGCAACCTTGGCGCCATCGCCAACTCGGAATGAGACATCGTTAAGTAACACGCGACCATCAGAGAGTGAATATTCGACCGCGTTAACGTCGATATGGCCCATTAATTATTCTCTTCTTCGCGACGAGCTACAGTTTTCTTGGCGCGTTCTAGTAGTTCTGCCGCATCTGGATAATCGACTTTATAAAGAGTTAGGCCGCGCGCCGGGAAGACTAGCGAATCACTAACCCGCTCTTTATTTTCCAGCAGAGTTGAGATCCATTCTGAATCTTTTCGGCCATCAGCAACACAAACGATGGCGCCAATTAAATTGCGCACCATTGAGTAACAGAAAGCGTCGGCAACAACGTCGGCGACTAGATATCCTTCGCGATCGCGGCGCCATTGGTAAGTCTCAAGAGTGCGGATCGTTGTTCCGCCTTCGCGGAATTTACAGAAAGCTGCGTAGTCATGGGTGCCAAGCAGTAAAGCGCTGGCATGGTTCATCAGATCAACATCCAGCGGGCGATACCAAGATGCAGTGTTTAGACGCGTAAAAGGTGGAATAACTTTGTTTTCATCAAGGATTCGGTATTCGTAGTAACGACGCAGCGCCGAAAAACGGGCGTGGAATGCCGGTGGCGCTATCTCGATCTTATTAATGCGCACATCTTCATCGAGTATGCGGTTTAACTTATAGCCCAAGTCATCTAGGCCCATTTCTTCGGGGACATCAACGTGTATTACCTGGCCGGTTGCATGAACCCCGGCATCGGTACGCCCCGCAACAATTGTTTCGACGTTGACGCGCGCAATCTTTGAGATCGCTTCTTCGATGCAGGCTTGCACAGTGCGGCGATCTGGCTGCATCGCCCAACCCGAGAAGTTGGTTCCGTCGTATGCGAGTTCCATACGTAAACGACGAAACCCACTCTCGGGATAGAGAGTGGGTTCGGTCATTGAAATGTTTTTTCTTAGCGGTAAATGCTAAAGATAAGAATTAGTTATCTTTCTCAGTTAAAACTTCAATAACTGCCATTGGTGCATTATCGCCCTTGCGAGGACCGACTTTGGTGATACGTGTGTATCCGCCATCGCGAGTAGCAAAACGTGGACCGATTTCGGTAAAGAGTGTATGAATAACGCTCTTATTTGCAATGCGCGCCATTACTTCACGACGTGCTGGAAGATCACCCTTCTTTGCGAAGGTGATTAACTTTTCCGCCAAAGGACGCAGGCGCTTAGCCTTTGCCTCAGTAGTTGTGATCTTTCCGTGCTCGAACAACTGCTCAGCAAGTGTGCGAAGGATTAGCCGCTCATGTGATGGGCCGGAACCCAAACGAGGACCTTTAGTTGGTTTTGGCATTGTCGTATCTCCTAGGCCTGATCTGCTTCAGCAAAATCGTCATCTGATGCATTGAAGTTTTGGTGCTTGGTTGGATCGAATCCAGCTGGGCTGTCCTTAAGAGACATTCCCATTGAGACAAGCTTTGCCTTGATCTCATCGATGGACTTTGAACCAAAGTTACGGATATCGAGTAGGTCTGCCTCTGAACGGATTACCAACTCTCCAACTGTGTGAATGCCTTCGCGCTTCAAGCAGTTGTATGAGCGAACTGTCAGATCGAGATCTTCGATTGGAAGTGCAAGATCAGCAGCGAGCGCAGCATCCATAACAGATGGCCCCATCTCGATACCTTCTGCATCAACGTTTAGTTCGCGAGCAAGTCCGAAGAGTTCAACAAGTGTCTTACCAGCTGATGCAACTGCATCGCGTGGCTTCATTGATGGCTTTGTTTCAACATCAACAACTAGACGATCGAAGTCTGTGCGCTGTTCAACGCGAGTTGCTTCTACCTTGTAGGTAACCTTCAAAACTGGTGAATAGATTGAATCAACAGGAATGCGACCGATCTCGGCGCCGGCTTGCTTGTTTTGTACAGCAGTTACATACCCGCGACCGCGCTCTACTGTGAGTTCGATTTCGAGGTTTGCCTTACCGTTAAGAGTTGCAATGTGCAGTTCAGGGTTGTGAACTTCAACGCCACTTGGAACAGCAATATCAGCACCGGTTACAACACCAGCACCTGACTTGCGGATGTAGATGACGCTTGGCTCGTCATTATCTGATGAGAGCACCAAATTCTTGATGTTTAAAACGATATCGGTGAGATCTTCCTTAACGCCTTCAAGAGTTGTGAACTCGTGGAGCGCTCCTGCAACGCGAATGCTAGTAACTGCTGCACCTGGAATAGATGAAAGCAGAGTACGGCGCATTGAGTTGCCGAGTGTGTAACCGAAACCTGGTTCTAGCGGTTCAATTATGAACCGTGCACGGTTTTCGGAGATTACTTCTTCACTGAGGGTTGGACGTTGTGCAATTAGCACTGCTGAGCCTCTTTCTTCTCGCGGAAATCCACTATTTGATTTCCTCCTGGTTTTAAAAAATTACTTGCTGTAGAGCTCAACGATGAGCTGTTCTTGAACTTGGGTATCGATTACTGAACGTGCAGGAAGGCCGTGGATGATGATGCGCATCTGCGAACCAACAACCTCCATCCATGCTGGAACAGCTTTCTCACCGAGTTCTGCGCTTGCAACAATAAATGGTGTGAGATCGAGTGACTTTGGAAGAACATCGATGATGTCCATTGGAGAAACACGATATGAAGGAATGTTTACCTTCTTACCATTTACGAGGAAGTGACTGTGACGAACCAACTGGCGCGCCATGTCACGGCTCTTTGCAAAGCCGGCACGGAATACAACGTTGTCGAGACGTGTCTCAAGAAGAACGAGAAGGTTTTCACCAGTCTTGCCTTGCTTGCGGTTTGCCTCTTCGTAGTAACCGCGGAACTGCTTTTCGAGAACACCGTAGATTCGTGCACACTTCTGCTTTTCACGCATCTGTAATAGGTATTCAGATTCTTTGGAACGTCCACGACCATGTTGTCCTGGTGGATATGGACGAGATTCGATAGGACACTTTGGTCCATCGCACTTTGCGCCCTTAAGGAAGAGCTTTACTTTTTCGCGACGGCAACGCTTGCAGTCTGCTCCGGTATAACGAGCCATTTATTCTCTTCCTTCCTTAAACT
>Ga0214923_10006213_pt1 | contig 13521 bp, 8 predicted proteins | sample LL1510_MetaG_FD_177993 | JGI IMG/M metagenome (GOLD analysis project Ga0214923, IMG submission 177993) | Freshwater microbial communities from Lake Lanier, Atlanta, Georgia, United States - LL-1510 | ecosystem: Environmental > Aquatic > Freshwater > Lake | place: USA: Georgia | collected 2015-10-15 | reverse complement strand
AAACACCCGACGGATGAACTATTCCAATGACAAGAACTTTCATGGCAAGAGTGATAGCAAATTAAATAAATAAAATTTCAACTTTTTATCTCAACGTTTGTATAACTAAATTTTTTTGTTTTATTATATTCAACAAATAATTATAAAAATAATTCACCTTCCTTTATTTAGATTTTTCTTTGGAGTAGGCAGTTTCTTTGGTGGTGGAAAGTTTTTCTTTTCCTTCTTTTTCATTTCTGATACTAATGTTATTGGTGATACTAATGTTATTGGTTCAAAATTAGTAATTAATGGTATGTTATAAATACCTTTAGTTAATATATTGTAATATTTTGAGTAATTATAATGTAATATTTTTTCTCCATTATATCCTTTATTTTTATAGTATGAATGAAGACGTCCATTATAATAATAATCATTATACAATTCAAGAAACTTTTCATTAAAATTTAGGTAACTATTTACTAGAACAAGTTCGTTAAAATTAACTTTTTCATATTTGATATATTTAATAAGTAATTCTTCGTAAGAGAGAGCTTCATTGGCATACTTATATAATAATGGAAATTCACAATCTGTTACATACTGTGCGGTTCTAATTCTTTTCATTATTGAAGAAATTTTCTTGTTTAGTTTACAAGAAAATATGTATTTAATGATATATAATTGTAATCTATGTTTTAATTTATAATACATACTACTAGTAAAACATTTAACAAGACCTAAGGTAAGACTATCAAGTCTATATGGTAAAGGTAAATACAAAGCAAGAGCAAGTCGTGAGGACATTCTTTTATTGTTAGGTTTATATAAATAAATCAATTTTTTATAATAAAAATTGATTTAATATAATAAAATTACAAATATACATATATATAATATGGCTATTCCTGAAGAGAGAGAAACAAAGATAGGTCTATGTGGTTTTAGAAACATAGGTAATACCTGTTATATGAATTCGGTAATACAATTATTAATACACAGTAAGAATTTTGTAAAATTTGTATTAAAGATTGAAAATGATAAAGGACAATATGAGGATTTTTTACAAGAAGCTACTATAGATAAAATTGCAACTATTACAAGAAAAAGATTAAATTTAACAGAATCAGATCGTGTTTCAATTGACAGAAGTGATATTTTAGAAATTATTGAATCATCTATAACTAAACAGTTAGCAGAGATAGTAAATACGATTATTTATAAAGGTAATTCAGTTATAACTCCAATTTCTTTAAAGAGATCAATAGATAAGAGATTAACATATTTTAGAGGAACATCACAACAAGACGCCCACGAATTATTAATTCAATTATTAAGTAGTATTGAAGAAGAAACTGGAATTGAATCTGAACCTGAAATTAATAATGTTCCGCTATATATTAAAGAATATTTACAATTACTAGAACAAGTTAAAAGTTTAATTAAAAGTACGACAGATATAGAGGAAAGAAAAGCTGTTATTTCTAAATTCAATGAATATAGAAAACAAAATAAAACGATGGTAAATAATTACATGGGTGTAGTTCATATGGAAAGATATTTTAAAAAGAGATATAATCCATTTATATACCAATATATGTCATTTGCTATTAATAAGATAGAATGTTTAAATTGTAAGAATGTAAATACAAACTTTGAGAACATATCTGTATTAACATTAGGAGTGAAAAATTCATTAAAAGAATGTTTAGATACGTTTATACAGCCAGAGGAAATAGATGATTACAAATGTTCTGTCTGTGATTCTATGCAGAAAGCAGTTAAAACAACAAAACTATGGAGAACACCTCATATATTATTTATTCATTTTAAGAGATTTAAAATGCATGGAACAGGTAGATTAATAAAAGATAATACAAATATTAGTATTCCTCATAATATTAATTTATCAAATTATTGTGATGATTCATTATATACTGAAAACACTATAGCCCCAAATTATAGATTAAAAGGTATATCAAATCATCACGGTGGAATGGGAGGAGGTCATTATACAGCTGATTGTGCTTGTTTGGTAAATGAAGATGTATGGTATAATTTTGACGATAGTAGAGTTTCAAAATACAGTAATTCTAATATTGATACTAGTTCAGCTTATATAGTAATGTATGAATTACAAATATAGAATTTTTTATATGGATTACAAATATAGAATTTTTTATATGGATTACAATTATAAAATTGATACCAATTAAGCTTATATAGTAATGTATGAATTACAAATATAGAATTTTTTATATGGATTAAAATTATAAAATTTATACCAATTAAGCTTATATAGTAATGTATGAATTACAAATATAGAATTTTTTATATGGATTAAAATTATAAAATTTATACCAATTAAGCTTATATAGTAATGTATGAATTACAGATATAGAATTTTTTGTATGAATTACTGATATAAAATACTAAATAGCTTTGTATTCACATATTAGGATAAACATTTTATTAAGTATATATACATATGATATTATAATATAATTTTTACCTTCAATATTTTTTTTTATATAATTATAAAAATTTTCAATATCATAATTTTTTGGTAATTTCAAAACTACCAAACGATTACTATAAGAATCCAGAGGTGAAATATTAATAGTTCTAAATTTATTAAAAATATCAAAAACCAATTCTTCAATTGGCACATCACTAAGTGTTAATCTTAATAAATCATTTTTTCTATAACAAATTCCTCCCCAAGGAGGATCAATAAAAATAGCATTTGGTTTTATATCTAACATTTTTTCATTATTATAATTAATAGCTGAGTTATTAATTACAATAACATTTTTTTGATTATAAATATTTATATTATTTTGTAAATATTCAGATCTATTTTTATCAATTTCAACTGCATAAACATTATTAAAATATTTTGAAAAAGATAAAATATTACCTCCAACTCCAGCTGTATAATCTATAATACTTGTTTTTTGTGGATTAACATTATTTTTAATTAAATGATATGAAATAATCTTTGATGTTAGTTCTGCTATTTCACGAATAGTTATAAAACTAAATGATTCTTCATCAATTAATAATTTGGAATAATTACTTGTATTTTTTAATTGTGGAAATATTCTTGATATTTTATTTTTAATTATAAAATTATTATCATTTATAGCTTCATCCCAAGCATCTATGATTTCTGTATTATTTTCCATATTATTAACTGTATTATTTTCCATATTATTAACTGAATTATTATCCATATTATTAACTGTATTATTATCCATATTATTAACTGTATTATTTTCCATATTATTTTCCATATTATTTACTGTATTATTTTCCATATTATTAACTGTATTATTTTCCATATTATTAACTGTATTATTTTCCATATTATTATTTACTATATATTATTTTACTATATCTTGAATTTTTTATAATAATTTATTTTTATTTTGAATATAAAATAATAGAATTATTGCTAAACATACGAGTACAATAGTAAAAATTTTATTATTTGGTTTAATAAAGAAATTTTCTTTATGATTATATTCATTACTATTAATAATATCATCTTCAGTTGCTTTATTATTTTCATTACAAAAATTAGTATATACTTTTTTATTAGCAATATCAATACCTGCAAAATTAAAATAATCCTGAATATTTCTTACTTTACCCAAGCCATATTTATCAATATTATTAATAATATGTTTATCAATATTATTTTTTTCATTTTCCTGTAGCATACCAATATAATATTTCACTTTATTAAATGCTGGTAAATCACTATAATAAGGATTATCCGTCCAAATTTTAGGTTTATCTTTTCTTTCATATTCATGAAAAATAATATTTTCATAAGGTGTATAAATATCCCATCCATTTGTATAAAATCTAATACTATGTAAAATTTCTTCACCAACGAATAAATAATCTAAATTTGGATCATAAGGTAATTCATCTAAGAAATAAGCTTCGCAGAAAAACATACCACTTGCTAAATAAGGAGTATTATAAGGAATTTTGTTACTATTCATTACTTGTGAACCCATAAATGATAACATATCTCTTTTATTAAAAAAAGATTTACACATACGCGGAACATTATATTTTTCATCATCTGAAAGTTCACCATCTGAATAAGCCTCATATTCTTTAGGATAATGACTCAAAACTGGTTTTTTAGAAAGATCACTATCTTTAATCATATTAATCATATTTATACATTTAGTATCCCAACCTTTTACAAATTTTGTATGACTATCAATTTGAAAATAGTATTGTTCTCCATCCCACAATGTACTACATAAATATCTAGCCCAAGTAGGTCCTTTTGCTTCAAAATATGGAATTCTAATTGTACGAATATTTTTTATATAATTAGAAATAACAGGTGAATTATAATTAATACAATCTTGATCTTCTTTACCATTATTTTGTTGACAAAGACCTACATAAACATTTTGTGGATTATCGGCCATAGAATATAATGATTCTACAGTTGTAGAACAAACACTATCTCTGTAACTTGCAATAGAAACAAATATAGTATTAGGTTTAATTTGAACTACCATATTAATATATATATGTATATAATAAAAAAATGGAATATATAATAAAAAAATGAAATATATAAATAATGGTATATATTTATATATATAAATATGGATAATAATGATGATATATATTTTCAAATTATTGATTGGAATCAATGTCATGAAATGACAACTGTAGAAGATTCTTCAGAAACATCATTAGAAAAAGAGCTTTGTGGAAATTCTGAAGAAAAATTAGAATATAAAATTAGATTATTTGGTAGAACTAAAGAAAATAAATCTATATTTGTAAATGTTGAAAATTTTACACCATATTTTTACATTGAAATTCCTACAACATGGACTAAAACTAAATCATTTTTATTAATATCACATATTAAAAAGAAGATAGCAAATAAAAAAATTACAGATGGATTAAAAGATTTTTCAATTATTGAAAAGAAAAAATTCAAAGGTTTTACAGAATATAAAGATTTTAAATTTATTAGATTAGTATTTTCAAATTTAATATCATTTAAAGGATTTGAAAGATGGATTGACAGATATAGAATTCAAGATCAGTCTTTATTTCCAAAACCGACAAAGCTAACAATCTATGAATCTAATATTGATCCGTTTATTAGATGTATGCATATACAAAAAATAAATTCATGTGGTTGGATTAAATTATCAAAATATGAAAAATATGAAGATTCACTCTCTTATTGTGATATTGATGTTAAGACTGATTGGAATAATATAATACCGCATGAAAATAATTTAATTCAAAAATTTATTATTGCTTCTTTTGATATTGAATGTATGAGTGAATCTGGTAATTTTCCTGAAGCTAAAAATGATAATGATCCGATTATTCAAATTGGTACTGTTTTTTCATATTATGGTGAATCAGAACCATTTTATAAACATATTATAACTTTAAATGGTTGTACTAAAATAAAAGCGCTAGCAGACGTTGATATTGAATCTTATAAGACTGAAAAAAAAGTTTTACTTGCGTGGACTTGTTTAATTCAAAAATTAAATCCGGATGTTATAACAGGTTATAATATAAATGGTTTTGATTTTGAATATATTAAAGATCGGGCTAAAAAATTTGGAATATTAAAAGAATTTTCAAAATTATCTAGAATTATAGGTGAAGATGCACCTTGGAAAGAAAAACAATTATCTTCATCAGCTATGGGTGATAATTTATTAAAATACTTTGATATGGGTGGCAGAATTATAATAGATTTAATGAAAGTATTACAAAGGGATGCTAAATTAGATTCGTTTAAATTAGACAATGTATCTTCATATTATATTAAAGAAGTGATTAAAAGTAAAGAAATAGTAAATAAAACAACTATTATAACTTCAAATAGTATTTATGGAATTAAAGAAGATCAATATGTTAATATTGTATTTAATGATGGATTAACTGATAATAAACATGATGAAAAATATAAAATATTAAATATTGATAGTAGTAATAAAAAAATTACAATTAATGGTATTATTCCTGAAGAATTGTTTGAAAATAATAATAAAGTTTTTTGGTGTCATGCCAAGGATGATATTTCACCAAATGAACTATTCAAATTATATAAAGGTTCTGATGATGACAGAGCTATTATAGCTAAATACTGTTTACAAGATTGTATTTTGGTAACAAAATTATTAGAGAAGTTACAAGTATTAAATAATAATATTGGTATGGCAAATGTTTGCAATGTTCCATTAAATTGGATTTTTACGAGCGGACAAGGTAAAAAGATTTTTTCATTAGTTTCTAAGAAATGTAGAGAATTAAATCATCTTATTCCAAAATTAATTTATAAAAATAAGAATGATAATGATACTAATAAGAATAAATTTCATAAAATTAAATATACAGATTCTGATGATTCTGGTGATGAAAAAGATGTTGGTTATGAAGGCGCTACTGTATTTGATCCAGATAAAGGAGTTCATTATGAACCTATTCCGGTTTTAGATTATGCGTCTCTATATCCAAGATCTATGATTTATAAGAATATATCTCATGAATGTATAGTATTAGATAATAAATATGATGATATTGATGGTTATACTTATCATACTGTATCTTATAAGAATAATGATGGTACTACAACTACTTGTAGATATGCTAAAAAAAATGATGGAACTATGGGAATTTTACCTCAAATTTTAATTGAATTATTAGATAAAAGAAGTGCTACAAAAAAATTAATGGATAAAGAAGAAGATAAATTCAAAAAAAATATTTATGATGGTTTACAATTAGCATATAAAGTAACAGCTAATAGTTTATACGGGCAACTAGGAGCACCGACATCACCTATATATTTTAAAGAATTAGCTGCATCAACAACAGCAACAGGAAGAGAGATGTTAGAATATTCAAGAGATTTTATTCAGGGACCATTTGGTAATATTATTAATTTAGCATTATCGGATAAAAATAAATATTTAACTAAAGCAAATGAATTATTTAAAGATGCTTTAGATAAAAAATTTATAAATCTAAAAGCAGGTTATAATAACAAAGATGAATATATAGAATATTTTTACAATAAAATAAATGCTACACTTAAACCGAATTACAGAGTTAAACCTAAAGTTATTTATGGAGATTCGGTTACAGGCGATACCCCTATCTTATTATTAAATTTTCAAAATAAAATTGAAATTAAGACAATAGAAACAATTGGTAATTTTTGGGAAGATTATGATGCATTTAAATGTGATATTGAAGGTCTTTCAGAAAAACAACAAGATAAAAAAATAAATTATAAAGTATGGACTGATAATGGTTGGGCTAATATTAAGAGAGTTATAAGACATAAAACAAATAAAAAGATTTATGAAGTATTAACACATACTGGATATGTAAAAGTTACTGAAGATCATTCTTTATTAGATATTTATAGAAATCAAATAAAACCAGAAGAATGTAAAATTGGAACAAATTTATTACATTCGTTTCCTACTATGATTAATAATACTATTAATATTATAACTAAAGATAAAGCATATATTTATGGATTTTTCTTTGGAAAAGGATCTATAAATTGTGATGAAAATTATAATTGGGAATTAACTAGCAAAGATATAGAACAGAATAAATTATTATTAGAAAAATTAAATAATATTTATGCAAAATATGAGTTTAAAGTGATAGAAACATTTGTAGATTCTGATGTAGTTTATAAAATAATTTTAAATAGTGAAAATACAGATAAATTTATAGAAGAATATAGTAATCTCTTTTATGATAAAGATAAAAATAAAATAATTCCAAATTTTGTACTAAATGGTACCTTTGAAGAAAAAAATAGCTTTTTAGAAGGTTATTATACAGCAGATGGATATAAAAAAGAAAAAGATAATAATAGTAAAAGATTTGATATTAAAAGTCAAATTAGTGCTCTTAACATATATTATTTAATAAAATCACTCTGTTATAGAGTTTCTATAAATAAGAAAAAAGATAATTTTGAAATATTTAGAATAACTTATACTAAAAATCTATTTAGAAAATCGGAAGATGCTATTAAAAAAATAAATATTTTAGGATTTATTAATGATTATGTTTATGATTTAGAAACGGATATAGGACGTTTTCATGCTGGTGTAGGTAGTATGATAGTTAAAAATACTGATTCAGTTTTCTTTAGTCCAAAAATACATGATTTTAAAACACAAGAGATTCAAACGGATAAAGAAGCACTTAAAATGTGTATTGAAATAGGTCAATTAGCTGGCGAGGCAATATGTAAAGTATTACCAGAACCAGAAGAACAAGTTTATGAGAAAACCTTATGGCCGTTTATAATAATAACAAAAAAACGTTATGTTGGTAATTTATATGAAACAAATCCAGATAAATATTATCAAAAAAGTATGGGTATTGTTCTTAAAAGAAGAGATAATGCAAAGATAGTTAAGATAGTAGTCGGTGGAATAGTAAATAAAATATTAAATGATAGGAGTAGTAAAGATGCTATAGAATATTGTAAAACAGAATTAAAGAAAATTCTTCGTGATAAATATCCAATTGATAAGTTTATTATTTCTAAAACATTAAAAGGAACTTATAAAAATAGAACTAGAATAGTTCATGCTGTATTAGCAGATAGAATTGGAGAAAGAGATCCTGGAAATAAACCAGATATTAATGATAGAATTCCTTGGGTTTATATAGTTCCAAAAGGTAAGGTATTGCTTCAAGGTGAACGAGTAGAAGATCCAAATTATGTTATTGAAAATAAGTTAGAAATTGATTACTTATTTTATATAACTAATCAAATTATGAAACCAAGTATTCAGTTTTTAGAATTAATAGCAAAAAATCCAGAGAAAATATTTGAAAATTATATCAATAAAGAAATTAATAGAAGAAAAAATGTTTCTTCTATTTATGATTATGTTATTGAAAATGACAATAGTTCAATAAATGAATCAACAAATGAATCAATAAATGAATCAATAAATGTATCAACTAATGTATCAACTAATGTATCAACAGCAGATAAAAAAAAAAGTTCTTTAATGTTAGAATTTTAGAATTTGTATATCTTTATTTTATTAAAAATTTATATCTTTCTTCTATTAAAAATTTATATCTTTCTTCGAATCATTCTAAAATTTCTTTCAGAGGATGTTTGATTGCTTACATCTGAACTATTTAAAGGGAATATAGATAATCCTTTTTCTTCGAATTCTTCATTTGAGGTAGCATTAGTAATTTCTTCTCTATTTAATTTATAGTTGTTAGGACTAGAATTACTAGAAGATGATGAAATACCTCCTTTCATTACTTTCTTAGATTTATTAGATTTCTTAGATTTCTTCTTTTTTTTACCACCTTCAAGAATATTTTTATCACCATTACAACCACAATCACCTCCACCTGTTATGCTACCATTTTCGCTTTTATTATTTTTATATTTATTCATTTCTTCTTGAATAATATTTTTAAGAGCAGACATACCAGGGTCAGTTGAAGTTGATTGAGCTAATTCTTCATTATTTAATTCTTCTTTAGATAAATTACCACCAACAATATTTTTTTTAGATTCTAAATTAGCCATAACATCAAATAAATCATAGTTATTATATCTTTCTTTTCTTTGTACTTGTTTTTGGGGAAAATTATAAGCAAATTCTCCTTCTGATGTATATTCATTGCCACCAATAAGAGGCATTTGTTTTTTTACAGAAGGATTTAGTTCTGAAATATTTAAAGTATCTAAAATATTATTTTCATCAAAATTAGTATTAGCTAATGCTTTAATATTTTGTACTTTAACATGTTTTTGTATTGATTCTTCATTTAAAGGAGTTGAAAAAGTTAATCCCATTATTATATAATATAATTATATAAATAAAAAAAAACTTTTTATAATTAATTAAATTATTTCTATTTATAATTATATTAGAAATCATGATTATAATAATTTTAATTCTTATACTATTTTTAATTGTTTATATATTTTATAATAATACATACTATAAAGATAATCTTATAAATCAAATTTCAACTGTTGATAATGAAGAATATTTTGTTAGAAATGTAGAAGATAAAAGTATAGCTGCTAATACTTTAGCTACTATTAAAAATAATATAAAAAAACTAGTTTTACATTTAAAAACTAATATTTCTAAGTTTGATAATGATAAAGAATATATAAATAATTTAGTAAAGAGAACAAAACAAATTAATATTATGGAAACACCAAATGATGAAAAAAATACAAGTTATACAATTAATAAGGGTGAAAAAATTGTTATATGTTTAAGATCTAAATTTTTAAGTGAAATTCATGATATAAATACAATTATGTATGTTGTAATTCATGAATTAGCTCATGTAGGTTGTCCTGAATACGGACATACCCCATTATTTAAAAAGATATTTATATTTTTATTAAAAGAATCACATAAAATTAATATATATACTCCGGTTGATTATAGAAAAAAACCACAAGATTATTGTGGTATGACAATTAATGAATATCTGCTTACTAAATAAAAATTGATTTTATTTAAAATAAACTGAGTAGTATTTATAATAAGTATATAGTAAGTATATAGTATTATATAGTTTAAGTATATGACCCCGTAAGAGCATCTGTTATCACATATGACAAATATTATATTAAATGAAGAACAAAAAAATGTTTATAATAATTTATTAAAATTTTTACGATCAGATGAAAGTGAAGTTTTATTAATAGGTTATGCTGGTACAGGTAAAACTACATTAATTACTAAATTCATTAATGATATTATAAATAACAAATTAGTTAAAAGAATTGCTTTAGCAGCTCCTACTCATAAAGCAGTTGGTATAATTAAAAATAAATTATATGGAAATATTTATGAAAAGGAAAATTCTAAGAGATTAATGAAATATGTTGAAGTTTTAACAATTCATAGATTATTAAATTATCAAAATTACATTGATAATAATGGAAATACATATTTTGCCAAAGGTTTAGTTGATACTAATTGGGATATTTATAACTTGATTGTAATTGATGAATGTTCTATGTTAAATAATCAAATTATTAATGATATTTTATTAGAATTAGAGAAAAATTATGAAAATAAAAATAACAAATTAAAAGTAATTTATTTAGGTGATCCAGCACAATTACCACCAGTAAATCAAAAAATAAGTAAAATATTTACTAGAGATATTACAAAATATTATTTAGAAAAAATTATTAGAACAAATAATAATAATATAATGGATCTTTCAAATCAGCATAGAAAATGGATATTATCAGGTAATGATGATGATATGCCAAATTTAGAATTATATAACAGTAGTACTATAAAAATTCATAATAATACCAAAGTATGGTTAGATAATTTTATTAATAATAAAAATAAGAATAATATTATTTTAAGTTGGACTAATAAAAAATGTAATTTATATAATGATTTTATTAGAAAAGCTATTTTTAAAAAAGAAAATTTATCAAAATATGAATTAGGAGAAATATTAATTTTTCAGGATTATTATAGAGTTAAGATTGGAGATAGTGATAATATAAAAAATAATAATAAAGATATTAATAATTATATTAACTTTTATACATCAGAACAAGTTAAATTGTATGATATAAATACAAAAAAAATTAAATTTGATAATTTAAAAGTTAAAAAAACAAATAGTATATTACCAGAAAATATAAATAATATATTTATAGAGTATGTAGAAAAATTAAATAAAATTATTGATGATAATCCAATTAAAATATATGAATTACAAATTAGAAAAATAAATAGTGATGATAATATATATGTTAATAATTTTAATAATTTAAAAAAGAAAATAGAAAATAATTTTTACAAGATAAAATCTAAAACGTTAATAGAGATTGATAAAATAAATATAATTAATAATATTGATAAAAATATCAACTTTATGAATAATTTATTGTATAAATATCATGAATCTTTAATTAATGATGGATTATTAAATGATAATATTACTATAAAAACTATACATGAAGATGATACTATAAAATATAACGAGCTTATTGAAATTGGTAATATTAAGCTACTAAAATTAAAAGAAAAACTTTATTCAAAAATAAATAAGATTAAAGATATTGATAATATAAATAAATGTAATTTATTTTCAATTGTAGAAAAGAAAATGAATGCTTTATGGAAAGAATGGCAAAATAAAATTATAGACTCTATGGCACAATTAAATTATGGTTATTGTATCACCGTCCATAAAAGCCAAGGTTCAACGTTTAACAACGTTTATATTGATATTGCTGATATTTTTGAAAATAAGAGTAAAGACGAAGTGTTAAAATGTCTTTATACAGCTATTACTAGAACATCCGATAGTTTAGAATTATTATTATAATTATTTTTCTTATATATTTTATATCTCGTAAATCAGGAAAATAAAATTTTAACTAAATATTTGGAAACTAAACGCGTAAAATGTCTTTATATAGCTATTACTATAACATCAATTCGATTATTAGTTCCTGTACCTGTTTGACCACTCATTTTTACCTTCATCATAAAATGTATAAAAATCTTCAATAAATTTGTTATCAATTAATGAGTATCTTTTAGGAAATTGTGTAATTTTTATATATATAATAATATTATTATTTTTCTTATATATTTGGTAACTGAAGGAGATATGTTATCAAAAATCCAAATATTTCATCCCAAAAATGAAGGAAAACTTTGGTATATTTATGGATATTTTTAATTATTTTTTTATTTATTTGTTTATAATTATAAAAAATAAAAATTTATAATTATAAATGAGTAATTTTATAAAATTTAAGAATTTAAATAATATTTTGCTATATAAAAAAGCATTTGATAAATTTATAACTACATATAAAATTAATTTACCAAATGTAACAGAAATTGAATATTTAATTCCTATCTTATTTCTTACTGAAATGAATAGATATTGTAAAATTAATAAAATATCAGTTCATGGTTATTATATAGCAAGTTCTTTGTTATCTTTTTTTTTAAGTATTAAAAATTATATTTTATATAATAAACCTATAACACAAAATATTATAACTAATTTTTTTAAAAATACGAGTCTTAATATTGATTATTTAAATACAAGATTAGATGATAGTAAATTAATAAAAAAAAAAATAAATTTCAATTATCATAATTTAATAATTGAAATTACACCGGTTATAGAAAAGATACTATTAATTAATAAAAAAAATGACTTTTTAGACTTTCTTTCTAATTTTTTTTATATATTGCTTTTATTAGCAAAATTTATGGGAACAGGAGAATATAAAGATCCTAATTTAATTAAATTGGGAGAATACTATGGAAATTTATTTATTTGTTGTATTATGATTGATTGTAAATTGATTGATAATAATTATCAAGATTTATTTGAAACTTATCTTAATTATAAAACAATTTTATTTGAATCTATTTATAATAATAATTATTATTCTGATACTATTGATGAAATAATTAAATATATTGATTA
>Ga0214923_10006211_pt1 | contig 13523 bp, 12 predicted proteins | sample LL1510_MetaG_FD_177993 | JGI IMG/M metagenome (GOLD analysis project Ga0214923, IMG submission 177993) | Freshwater microbial communities from Lake Lanier, Atlanta, Georgia, United States - LL-1510 | ecosystem: Environmental > Aquatic > Freshwater > Lake | place: USA: Georgia | collected... | reverse complement strand
GAACAAAGCCGAAGCCGCTTCAATCCTCAGTTCCAGGAAGTGGTTCAACGTGCCCAAGCCTGTGCTTGAGCAGGCCCTTCGCGGGCAATACCGCCTCGGGGCGAAGGGCACCACGGTGAACAACCCCGACCTGGGCCCTCTGTTTTGGAGCAGCGATCGCGGGGTGATCTCCTACCCCTACAAAAGCCTGACCCTTTGGTTCCTGGTGGAGTCCCTCCGCTGGAAGTTCTACCCGGGGACGCTGGACACCATCCAGCAGGCCCAGGCGATCAACAACAGGGTCGTCCGCGACGACATCTGGAGACAGGCGGCCAAGGAGCTGGGTCTTCCCGCCACTGAGATCCCCAAAGGCTCGAGCCGAGGCCGGGAAATCTTTTTCGACGGCAAGGTGTACGACCCCGCCAACCCGCAGGCCTACCTCAACAGCCTGACGATCAAAAGCTGAAGCCAGCCCGTGACTCAGTAGACGTCAACACAGCAGACGTCAACACCGTCGACATCCATCCATTGCACCGTTCCAATTGAGGCCCCATCCATGACCACCACCCCCAGCTCCGGCTTCAACCTCACCCTCTGGTGGAAGCAGAACCGCAAAACCATCCTTCCTCCCCTGTTCGGCATTGGTGGCTTCCTGCTGTTCTGGCAGTTGAGCGCCAGCCTCGGTTTCACCAAACTGAGCGGCCCCTTGAGCCTGTGGACGGAAGAACGCACCCGCGACCTGCTGCTCTATCCCTTCTTTGACCGCGGCGGCCTCGACAAGGGCCTGTTCCTGCACACGATGAGCAGCATGAGCCGCGTGGCGCTTGGCTATTCGCTGGCGGCGCTTGTGGGCATCGGTGTGGGCATCGCGGTGGGGTTGAACAAAACCCTCGACCGTGCCTTTGATCCCCTGTTCCAGTTCCTGCGCATGGTGGCACCGCTGGCCTGGGTGCCGATCGCCCTGGTGCTGTTCCAACAAAACCAGCCGGCGGCGATCTTCGTGATCTTCATCACCTCGATCTGGCCGATTCTGATCAACACCGCCGAAGGCGTGCGCCAAATCCCGCAGGACTACCGCAACGTCGCCTTGGTGCTGCAGATGTCGAAACAGCGGTTCTTCACCAAGGTGCTGATCCCCTCGGCCCTTCCCTACATCTTCACCGGTCTGCGCATCTCCATTGGCCTGGCCTGGCTGGCCATCATCGCCGCCGAAATCGTGATGCCCGGCACCCCCGGCATCGGCTTCTTCATCTGGGACGCCAACCAGAACGGGTACGTCTCCGACATTGTGCTCGGCGTGATTTGGATCGGCGCCATCGGCCTGATCCTCGATCGCTGCATGGCCTGGCTGCAAACCCGCATCTCCTCCGGCCGTTGAACGGCCACACCCTGTTCCTCCGACTTCCCAACCCATGACGAAGACCTTGGTGGCCGTGCAGGACGTGGCCAAAACCTTTCCGCTGAGTGGCGGCGGTAACTACCTCGCCCTCAAAGGGATCGATCTGGAGATCAAGAAGGGGGAATTCATCTCCCTGATCGGCCACTCCGGCTGTGGCAAGAGCACCCTGCTCAACATGATCGCTGGCCTTGATCTGCCCACCGGCGGCACCGTGCTGCTGGAGGGGGAAACCGTGAAGCGGCCGGGCCCCGACAAGATGGTGGTGTTCCAAAACTATTCGCTGCTGCCGTGGCTCACGGTGCGCGAGAACATCGGCCTGGCGGTCGATGAGGTGATGCCTGAGCTGTCTCAGGCAGAACGCCATGCCGTGGTGGCCGAACACATCGAGATGGTGGGCCTGAGCCACGCCGCCGACAAACCTCCGCTGCAACTCTCCGGGGGCATGCGCCAGCGGGTGGCCATCGCCCGCGCCCTGGCCATTAAGCCCAAACTGCTGCTGCTGGATGAGCCCTTCGGGGCCCTCGACGCCCTCACCCGCGGCAATCTGCAGGAGAAGCTCATGCAGATCTGCAATGCGCATGAACTCACCGCCGTGATGGTGACCCACGACGTGGACGAGGCAGTGCTGCTCTCCGACCGCATCGTGATGCTCACCAATGGACCGGGCTCCAAGATCGGCGGCATCCTCGAGGTGGACATCCCCCGCCCGCGGCAGCGGCTCGAGGTGGTGCACCACCCCAGCTACTACAGCCTGCGTTCGGAAATCATTTATTTCCTCAACCGCCAGAAGCGGGTGAAGCAGTGGCAGGCCAAGCCCCACAAGGTGCTAGCCCGACACGGCCTGGAGAAGGTGAATCTGGATCTGGGCTTTGTGCCCCTGGCGGCCTGCGCCCCCCTGGCGGTGGCTGAAGCCAAAGGCTTTTTCGGCAAACACGGCCTCGATGCGGTGGAGCTGGTGCGCGAAACCAGCTGGCGCGGTGTCACCGACGGGCTGCTGGATCGCACCCTGGATGCGGCGCTGATGCCCTCCGGCATGCCCACCTGGATGACGGCGGGGGGCCACGGCGGCGATCCCACACCGATCGTCACCGCCCTCACCATCAGCCGCAACGGCAACGGCATCACCCTGGCCAAGCGGCTGGCCGATCAGGGCGTGCACAGCGTGGCCGACTACCGCGATTACCTGCTGCGCACCAACCGCGAGCCCCACACCCTCGGCATCGTGCACCCCGCCTCGATGCACAACCTGTTGCTGCGCTACTGGCTGGCCTCCAATGCCATCGATCCCGACCGGGACGTGCATCTGCAGACCATCCCGCCCGCCCAGATGCTGGCGGACCTCAAGGACGGCTCCATCGATGGCTACTGCATCGGCGACCCCTGGAACTTCCGGGCGGCCCGTGAAGGCCATGGCTTCCCAATCGCCGGCGACCTTGAGATCTGGTCGGGCCATCCCGGCAAGGTGCTGGGGGTTCGGGAGGACTGGGCCATCGCCTACCCCAACACCCACATCGCCCTCACCAAGGCGGTGCTCGAGGCCTGCCGCTACTGCGCCGATCCCGCCCACTGGGATGAGCTCAGCCAACTGCTCAGCGACCGCCGCTACCTCGGGATGAAGCCGGAGCTGATCCGCTTCGGGGTCACCGATCCCCACCACCAGGAATGCACGGGCGAACCCCACACCCTGTTCTTCGGGCCGGGTGTGAACCGTCCCAGCCGCTCTGAGCACCTGTGGATCCTCACGCAACTGGCCCGCTGGAGCGAGATCCCCTTTCCGCGCAACTACGTGGAGATCCTCGAGCGCGTCTGCGCCGTAGGGGTTTACAGCACGGCGGCCCGGGAGCTCGGGCTCGACGACGTGTCTTACCAGCGCAGCGGCATTGAGCTGTTCGATGGCGTGCCCTTCAACGCCGACAACCCGATCAGCTACCTCAACCAGCTCTCCATCCACAAGGACTTCAGCGTGGCCGAGATCCCGGTGGGGGTGCCCCGCAGCCTGAACCCCTGAATTGCATCGACCCTTTCCACATCGCCAACGCTCACCATGACCTCAACCCTGCTGCGTTTTGAACAGATGGGGATGGCCTACCCCACGCCCAAGGGCCCCTATCCCGTTCTCGAGAACATCAACTTTGAGGTGGAGGCCGGAGAGTTCATCTGCGTGATTGGCCATTCCGGATGCGGCAAAAGCACGCTGCTCAACACCGTGTCCGGCTTTGCCAAGCCCACCACGGGCCAGGTGCTGCTCAAGGGAACGCCCATCCAGCGGCCGGGGCCGGATCGGATGGTGGTGTTCCAGGGCTACGCGCTGCTGCCCTGGTGCACGGCCTACGAGAACGTCTACCTGGCGATCGATTCGGTGAAGCCGAAGCTGCCGGAGCGCGAGAAGCGCGAGATCGTGATGGAGCACCTGGAGTTGGTGGGCCTCACCACCGCGGCCGAGAAATTGATCACCCAGCTCTCCGGCGGCATGAAGCAGCGGGTGGCCATCGCCCGGGCCCTGGCGATCCGGCCGGAGGTGCTGATCCTGGATGAACCCTTCGGCGCCCTGGATGCGATCACCAAGGAGGAGCTTCAGGAGGAGCTGCTCAAGATCTGGAACACCCAGAAGTGCACGGTGTTGATGATCACCCACGACATCGATGAGGCCCTCTTCCTCGCCGATCGGCTGGTGATGATGACCAATGGCCCCGCCGCGGGCATCGGCGAGGTGCTCAGCATCGATTTCCCCCGGCCCCGCAGCCGCGAGGACATCATGGAAGATCCGCGCTACTACGAGCTGCGCAACAGTGCCCTGGATTTCCTCTACAACCGGTTTGCCCACGATGACGACAGCTGACCGCTGCGGGCTGGCGCTGCTGGCGGGTCTGCTGGTGTTTCCCGGTGCAGCCCTGGCCCAGACGGCGTTGCCGTTTGATCCATTGCCGGCGGCCTTCCAGACCTGGCTCAACAAGCAGCGCGACTGGCCAAACCAGCAGCGGCTGGAGTTCAGCGCCCTGAGCCAGTGCCTGGATCAAACGGCCCGCCAATCTCCCTATCGGATGCCGGTTTACACCTGCCTGGGCGGGACGGTGCGCAAGAGGGAAGCGGGGAAACCCAGCCAGATCTGCCACGTGCAGCGGGTGAGCTACTTCCCCACCATTCAGCGCAAACGCCTCTGGACGGCCCAGTGCCGTTCAGCCTCCTGAGGCCCCTGCCCATGGGTTGGCATCCCCACCTCTGGCACCCCACCACCCAGGTGGCGGTGGCCCCGGAGCCGCTTCAGGTGGTGGGGGCCCAGGGCTGTGTGCTGGAGCTCAGCGACGGCCGCCGCCTGATCGACGCCATCAGCAGCTGGTGGGTCACCCTGCACGGCCATGGCGAACCCAGCATCGCCGCCGCCATCGGCCGCCAGGCGCATCAGCTGGAGCAGGTGATCTTTGCCAACTTCAGCCACCCCCCCGCCGAACAACTGGCCACCCGGCTCAGCGCCCTCACCGGCCTGGAGCGGCTGTTTTTTTCCGACAACGGCTCCACCGCCGTGGAGGTGGCCCTCAAAATCGCCTGGCAGTGGTGGCGCAACCAGGGCAGCGACCGGCGCCAATTGATCGCCTTCGAAGGCGCGTACCACGGCGACACCTTCGGAGCCATGGCCCTGGGGGATCGCTCCATCTTCACGGCCCCCTACGACGGGTTGCTGTTTGATGTGGCCCGCATCCCGTGGCCCCACACCCACTGGGGCGACGACGACCTCGAGCAGCGGGAGGCCGAGGCCCTGCGGGCGCTGGATCAAGCCCTGCACACCCCCACCGCGGCCCTGATCGTGGAACCCCTGATCCAGGGGGCCTCGGGCATGCGCCTGGTGCGGGCGGGCTTCCTGCGGGCGGTGCAAGAGCGGCTACGGGCCAGCGGTGCCCTGCTGATTGCCGATGAGGTGATGACGGGCTTCGGCCGCACCGGCGCCCTGTTCGCCAGCCAGCGGGCCCAGCTGCAGCCGGATCTGATCGCCCTCTCCAAGGGGCTCACCGGCGGTTTTCTGCCGATGGGGGTGACCCTGGCCAGCGAACGGCTCTACCGGGGCTTCATCAGCGACACCCCCAGCCACACCTTTTTTCATGGCCACAGCTTCACCGCCAACCCCCTGGGCTGCGCCGCGGCCCTGGCCAGCCTCGATCTGCTGCAGCACAACCCGGAGCGCTACCAGCAGTTCGAATCACGGCACCGGCCCCTGCTGGAGCCGCTCAGCGAACACCCACTGGTGAAGCGGGTGCGCTGCCTGGGCTCGATGGCGGCCTTCGAACTGGAGGCGGGCAGCACCAGCTACCTCAACCCGGTGGGGCGCCAGGTGCAGCGGCTCTGCCTGGAGCAGGGGGTGTTCCTGCGCCCCCTGGGCAACGTGGTGTATCTGCTGCCGCCGCTGGGGATCAGCGAGGGGCAGCTGCAGCGCTGCTACGACGCGCTCCAAGCGGCGCTGGAGCAGCTGGCCCAATAAGAAGCGTGTAGTTGTCGCATCTGAGACCAGCAGCGCGACCCCTTACGCGGAGCCTGGCGTCACTTCCATCGGCTTGCCATGGCCACCGCCTTCAGCAACCCCCGCCTGCTCAGCTTCAGCGATCACGGCGCCCCCTACCGGGGCCATTGGGTGATCTATGCCGCCAGCCAGGCCGATGGCTATGCCGCCTGCCACGAGCTCTGCGAGCAGGGCCATGGGCTGCAGGTAGTGGAGCAGCGCCAGCTGCCGAACGCCATCGAGGCCCGCCGCTTCAGCACCCACTTGATCCTGCACGGCTGGACGCCGGATGAGGTGCACAGCGACCAGGGCTACAGCCTGCTGGGGGCCGGATGAACCACCCAACCGATACCCCAGCGGAAACCCAGGCTGCCACTGAAATCGTGGAGGAACACCGCCAGGGCACCCCGCTGCGCCCGCAGCAGCCCACGGTGATCCGCATCGTGCGCCGCAGCGATCAACAGAACTGGCGCACCTACAGCACCGATTGCTACTGAGGCTGAATCGTGGGACCGATGCTCGCCTGCAGCGAGAGCATCACAGTGGCGAATCCCAATGTTGCAGTGTTGCAACGACACCGCCGTTGCAGCGGTGATGTGTCTTGACGCATGGCAACCATCCGGTAAAAAAGCGCTCAGATACAGGAACCTTCGCCATGCCGGACACCTTTGCGCTGTTTCTGGCCATCGGCATCATTGGCACCTCCGTGGCCTTGGCCACCGCGATCCTGTTTGACGACTCGCGCACCAAACAACGCTCCATTGAGCACTACCGCAACCTCGAACGGCAACGGGCCCAGCGCATGCGCCGCATGAACGATCGCTCCGGCGTTCGCCCCAGCTGGGACCGCTACATCGACGACAAGAATCAACGGGCCGCTTAGGCAGCGGCAGGGTGATTTAGCCCGGCAGGATCACCCGATCGATCACGTGCACCACGCCGTTGTCGCACACGATGTCGGCGTTCACCACCGTGGCGTTCTTCACTTCGAAGGGTTCAGCGCGGCGAATCGGCACCGGCGCCCCTTCGAGGCTCTCCCAATCGGATTGGCCCGCCAACGCCTCTCGGGAGTGAGCCCCGGCCAGCACGTGGTACTTGAGGATCCGCGCCAGTTGCGGTGGGTTGTCCACCAGCGTCTGCACGGTGCCGGGGGGCAGGGCGGCGAAGGCATCGTCCACCGGGGCGAACACCGTGAACGGGCCCGGGCCCTCCAGGGCACCCCGGAGCCCAGCGGCATCCACGGCCGCCAGCAGGGTGTTGAACACACCGGCCGAGGCGGCCGTCTCAAGAATGGTGGCCATCGGGGTTAGCGGTAATCCTGGGATTGGATGTCGGAGAGGCGGGCCTCGGGGCGCAAGAACCGGTCCATCTGCGCCTCGAAGAAGCGGCGGTTGGCCATCAGGTGCTCGGGGTCGGTGTCATCGAGGGGATACAGCAGCGCGCAACGCAGCGCCTGAATCACCGCCGAGGTCACGTTGTACATCGAGCGCTGGAAGGTAATCCCCAGCTGCACCAACTCATCCTCCTCACCACGGCGATGCTCGCGGTAGATCTCCTTCAGATAGGGGGGCAGGAAATGGAGCATGTCCTGCATCAGCAGGGTGGGGGGGATGCCCGCCGATCCCACCGGATACACATCGGCGTACAGGATGCCGTAGTGGAAATCCGCCTGATTGTCGGGCACCTGGTGGGCCTGGGCGTTGTAGCTCTTGGTGCCGCGGAAGGGTGAGGTGCGGTAAAACACCGCCTCCACATAGGGAAGCGCCGCCTCATACAGCCAGGTGAAGCCTTCGCCCTTGGGGATGATCTCGAAGCACTCACCGCCGATGAACACGTGGTGGTAGATGGGCCGGCCCGCCACGGCGAAGATGCCGTTGACGAGGAAATCCATGGCATCGGGCACCCCCTTGAAGCCGCCCTCGTCATAGATGTCGCTCATCTCGAAGAACACCGGCGCCATCACCTCCCAGAAGAGGCCCAGGTTGGCGGTGTAGGAGAGCTGGCGCACCTGCTCCAGGAACATCTCCGGGAAGAGCTTGTAGAGCCCCAACATCACGGGGTTGCCCTTGAAGTAGGCCTTGATGGCCCGGTCGGCGTTGGCTTTGTAGGCGTCGCTCTCCAGGTAGTCGTTGAAGCGGCCGCCCATGCCCTGGTGCCAGAGCATGGCCTGCATGCAGGCCTCGGCGAACTCCATGTTCACCCGGTCGTGCCAGAGGTGATGGAGCAGCTTGGGCATGCGGCCGGTTTCGCCCCGCTCCATGAACGCCAGCAGCTCCGGATGGGCCTTCTCGCCGCCGCGCCAGATGCGCAGCTTCGACTGCTCACCGGCGTAGCTGTTGGGCAGATCCAGATACTCCTTGGAGATGAAGTATTTGAAGGCCGGCAGGGGGTTGAGGAACACCCGCTCGGCGATGTAGAGCAGATCGCGCCAATAGAAATCCATCGGCACGGCATAGGCCTTGTAGATGCCGATGATCTGCTTGAGGTTTTCGGGGGTGTCGGGCAGCATCGAGCCGCCCGCCTCCAGCCGATGGATCACATCGGCGTAGCGGTGCGTGGAGGGGGGAATCAGCGGAGCTGTGGTGCGCTCCGGGGCGAGGCTGGCGGTCATGCGGGGAGCGGCGAGGACGTCAGGGGGGCGGCGGAGGCGATCACGGTGACCGCATCGCTGGAGCGCAGGGCCAGGGGCGCTGTGGCGGTTTCACTGAGGCCGGTGAGCAGGGTGGGCCAGATGCCCCCCACCACCACCAGGGCCGTGAGCACCAGGGCCGGTGCGCGCTCCATCCAGGTGGTGCTGGCCCAGTTGGCCGTGGCGTTGTCGAGCCGGCCGAAGCCCACGCGGTTGAACAGGCGCACCGCATACACCGCCGTAAAACCGGAGGAGAGCAGGCACACCAGGGTGGGGATTGGATAGGCCACCCAGCTGCCTTCAAACACCAGCAGCTCGGCCACAAATCCCGCCTGGCCCGGCACCCCAGCCGCCGCCATCAGGGCCAGCAGCATCAACCCCATGGTGAACGGCAACCCGCGCTGCGCATTCAGCAAGCCGGATAGCTCCGGAATCTGAGCCGTGCCGGTTTTGGTTTCCACCAAACCCACCAGGCAGAACAGCAGCGCGATGATCAGGCCGTGGGCCAGGATCTGGGCCATCACCCCCTGCAGGCTCAGGGGTGTGGCCGCCGCCAGGGCCAGCAGCAGAAAGCCCATGTGCCCCAGGGAGCTGTAGGCCACCAGACGGCGCATGTCGAGCTGGGCGATGGCGTTGAGGGCGCCGTAGATGGCGCTCACCGCACCGATGGCGGCAATCCAGGGCGACCAATCGCTCCAGGCGTCGGGCAAAAAACCAATGCCGAAGCGCAGCAGGCCGTAGGCCCCCAGCTTCGACACCGCACCACTGAGCAGCATCGCCACGGGCGTGGGGGCCTGGCTGTAGGTGAGCGGCTGCCAGCCATGCAACGGCACCACCGGCAGCTTGAGGCCAAAGGCCAGCAGCACCAGCGCCAGCAGGATGCGCTGCTGGTCCGGCGGCAGGGCGTGGTGGGCCAGGGCGGCGAAGCTGAAGTCGACGCCGCCGGGGTTGAGCCAGCCGAAGGCCAGCACGGCGCTGAGCAGGGCGATGCCCGACACGGCGCCATAAATCAGAAACCGGATCGCGGCCCCGGCGCGGCGCTCACCGCCCCAGATCGCCACCAGCAGGGTGGTGGGGATCAAGATCAGCTCGTAGGCCAGCACAAACAACAGGGCGTTGCGGGCCAGAAACGAGCCCATCAGGCCCAGGTTGGTGGCCAACAGCAGGCCGTAAAACAAGCGCGGGCGGACCTGTTGCAGCGGTGTGGCCAACACCGCCATGGCGGTGATCAACGCCGCCAGCAACACCAACGGCAGGCTGAGGCCATCGATCCCCAGATCCAGCCGCAGCCCCAGCTTGGGCAACCAGCTGAGCGAGAGATCGGCGGGGGGCTGGCGCCAGGCCAGCAAACCGGTGGCCAGTTGGGCCAGGGCGGCGGCCTGGGCCGTGCGGCGCACCCAGGGGCTCGCCACCGGCAGCAGCTGCAGCCCGCAGGCGGCCAGGAGAGGAATCAGCAACAGCAACAGCAGGGTCATGGGGTCCTCCGGATCAACGGGCCAACAGCCAGGCGGCCATCACCAACACCCCCAGCACCAGCGAGAGGGCGTAAGCCTGGGAATTGCCGCTGGTGGTGAGGCTCAGCTGGCGCGCACCGGCCATGGCGGCTCCACCGGTGCCGCTGCTGAAGCCATCCACCAGGGCCCTGTCGCTCCAGGCGCTGAAGCGGGCCAACCCCACCACGAAGGCCACCACGGTGCGGTGGTAGAAGGCCTCGGTGTGCATGTCTTCTGCCAGCCAGTGCTGGATGCCCCCGAGGCCGGCGGGCAGCTCCGCCAGGGGGTGGGGCCGCAGGTAAAACCACAGCGAACTGCCCGCCCCCAGCAGGGTGGAGACCACCAGGGGCCACCCCAGCGGGCCCCAGCCCGGCAGCGGGCTGAGCTGATACACCCCCAGGTGCACCAGCAGCTGCGGAATGTGCAGCACCAAGCCCATCAACAGCAGGGTGGGCAACACCATCAGCCAGAGCACCTCGGGCGAGCGCACCGTGAACGGCTTGGGCACGCCGCCCCAGATCAGGCCGAACACCCGCATCATCGAGGCGCAGAGCAGGGTGTTGGTGACCAGCACCAGCCCGGCGATCAGCACGGGGGCCTTGCTGGCCATGGCCAGCTCCAGCAGTTCCCGCAGGGCGGCGAAGCCACCGAAGGGGGGCAGGGCCATCAGGCCAAAGGCCCCCGCCAGGAAGGCCATGCCGATCAGCGGCCGGCGGCTCCACAGGCCCCCCAGTTGGGTGAGGTCCTGGGTGACGTTGCTGATCACGATGGCGCCCACCGCCATCAGCATCACGGCCATCGGCAGCGGATACACCAGCAGCAGGTGGTCGGCCACATCGATGCCCCCCAGACCCACCGCCACAAACAGCAGCCCCAGCCAGCTGCTCACCAGGAAGCTCATGGCCCGCTTCACATCGATCTGCCCCAGGGCGATCAGGGCCGCCACCAGGGCCGTGGTGCCGCCCACCACCACCAGCACCCCCTGCACCAGGGGGCTCAGGGCGATCAGCGGTTCGAGCCGCAGCAGCACCCAGGCACCGCCAAGCACCACCACCGAATTGCGCAGCACCGTGGAGGGCAGCGGGCTCTCCATCGCCTCATCCAGCCACAGGTGCAGCGGGATCTGGGCGCACTTGCCCATGGGGCCGGCGATCAGGGCCAGCAGGATCAGCTGGAAGCCGGCGGGCAACGGCTGGCCGTTGTTGGTGAGGTCGGCCGCCCAGCCCTGCAGGCCATGGAAATTCCAGGTGCCGGTGAGCGGCAGCAGGGCGATCACCCCGGCCAGCAGCACGATGTCGCCGATGCGCTTGGTGAGGAAGGCGTCACGGGCCCCCTTCACCACCAGCGATTGGTTGTACCAGGTGCCCACGATCACGTAGGTGCCCACCGTGAGCAGCTCCAGCAGCACGTAGCTGAAGAACACCGAATCGGTGAGCACCAGCGCGCAAAGGCCCGCTTCGAAAAAGCTGAGGCCGCCGAAGAAGCGGGGCCAGCCCCAGTCCATCTCCAGGTAGCCAATCGAATAGATCTGCACCAGCACGTGCAGGCCGGTGATCACCGTCATGGCGATCAGGGCCGGCTCGCTCACCAGGCCGTCAAAGCCGATGCGCAGGCCGGCGGTGTTGATCCAGGTCCAGCCGAAGCTGGGCGGGGCGTAGATCGCCGAAGCCCCGGCGGCGGAGTTGTTGTGCAGGCTGATCAGGGCCAGCAGGCTGTGGGTGAAGGCCACCGCCACCATCAGCAGATTGATGTAGCCCGCCGGCCGGGGGCCGCTGCGTTTGATCAACCCCGGCGACCACAGCAGGCTGAAGGCCGATCCCACCAGGGGATAGAGGGGCACCAGCCAGGCCGTTCCAATCCAGGACAAGGGACGTGCACAAATGGTCCGGGAAAGTTAGAGATCCCGGCCTGGCGATTGGGGGGGATGCCCCGATGCGATGCCGATCGCGGCGGCCAGCCCTACACCGGCAGGTAGTAGCGCACCAGCGTGAACACCCGGTTGCGGTGGGCATCGAGGGCGCGGCGCATGTTCAGCCCGCGCTGGTTCAGCAACAGCTCATCAAAGCGGTAGCGGGGAATCGCCATCGGCATCACGATTGTGAATCGCGTGTCGGGGTGGGCCTTTTCCTCCGCATCCACGAAGTCCACAAACGGATCGATCATCGAGGCGTAGGGGCTGTTCAGCAGCTTCAGCTCCAGCCCCGGTGCATCGCCCACACTGCGCCTCCACTGGCTGCGGATGGCCTCGCGATCCTCCTGCTCAAAACACACCCGCACGGCCACCACCCGGTCCGAGACGCTGCAGGCGTACCGCAGGGCCTCCAGGGTGGGACGGCTCCAGCCGGGCATCCACACGATGCTCTGGTGGCCGAGGAGTTCCGCCCGTTGGGGCAGGCCCACCTCAAGGGGATCGCCCGGTTGCAGGTTGATCGCCTCGTAGACCCGGCGGTAGCGGCGGCGCACCCGCGCCAGCATCCACACCAGCAGCGGAATCGCGATCACCACGGTCCAGGCCCCCTCCTCGAACTTGCTCACCACAATCACCACCAACACCAGGCTGGTGGTGCAGGCGCCGAGGGCGTTCATCAGCATCCGCCCCTGCCAGCCACCGCCGCGCAGCCGCCACCAATGCACCACCATCCCCGCCTGGGAGAGGGTGAAGGCGCTGAACACCCCCAGGGCGTAGAGGTTCACCGCCACGGTGGTGTCGCCCTGGGCGATCAGGATCACCACACCGGCCGCGATCGCCAGCACCAAGATGCCGTTCTGAAACACGAGCCGATCGCCGATCCAGGCCATCTGGCGTGGCAGAAACCGGTCTTCCGCCAACAGGGCCGCCAGGCGGGGGAAATCGGCGAAGGCGGTGTTGGCCGCCAGGGCCAGGATCAACAGGGTGCTGATCTGCAGGGCCCAGAACAGCGGGCTGCTGGCGCCGAACAGGCGCATGCCGATCTGGGCCAGCACGGTGCGGTCGGCCTCGGGGGCCACCCCATAGAGAAAGCCCAAACCGCTGACGGTGAGGAACATCAGCGCCAGCATCAGGCCCATCACCAGCAGGGTGTGGCGGGCCCGCTGGGCGGAGGGTTCCCGGAACACCTTCACGCCATTGGAGATCGCTTCGATGCCCGTCATCGCCGAGCAGCCGGAGCTGAACGCCCGCAGGATCAGAAACAACCCCAGCGGCTCCAGGGCCCGCACCGGCGGCGGCGGGTCAGGCCGCAGGCCATGGGCCGTCACGATGTCGTGCAGGCCAAACAGGGCCAGCAACGCCAGCATCACCACGAAGGCATAGGTGGGGATGGCGAAGGCACGCCCCGCCTCCCGCACGCCCCGCAGGTTCACCCAGGTCACCACCACCAGCAGCAGCAGCGCCAGGCTGGTTTCGTAGGGCAACACCGCGGGAAACAGCGAGGAGAGGGCCTGGGTGCCGGCCATCAGGCTCACCGCCGCCGTGAGGATGTAATCCACCAGCAGCGAGGCGGCCGCCACCAGGCTGGGGAGCGTGCCCAGGTTTTCCCGGGCCACCACATAGGA
>Ga0214923_10006210_pt1 | contig 13526 bp, 14 predicted proteins | sample LL1510_MetaG_FD_177993 | JGI IMG/M metagenome (GOLD analysis project Ga0214923, IMG submission 177993) | Freshwater microbial communities from Lake Lanier, Atlanta, Georgia, United States - LL-1510 | ecosystem: Environmental > Aquatic > Freshwater > Lake | place: USA: Georgia | collected... | reverse complement strand
TTTCTGTAAAAATTTCTTCAAGCAAAAAGATATAAGCCGGTCCAGAAGCAAAAATTGCTGTCGCCGCGTCGAATAAATTCTCATTTGGTAGTTTTAAAATTGAACCAAATTTTAGAAATATTTTTTCCAGCTTTTTTGATTCGGTTTCTTTAATGTTTTGATTGCAGAAATAGGTGAAGATTCCTTGAGAATCTTGGATCGGCAAGTTTGGCATAGATCTCACGATCTTCGACTTTTTGCCAAAGATTTTCTCAAAAAACTCGATCTTTTTGCCGGCTAAAATTGAAATAAAAATCGTTTTTGGGTGAAAAATTTGGCTTTGAGAAAATTCTCTCAAAATTTCTTCAGAATCTTGAGGTTTAATCGCCAAAAAAACTAAATCAGCCTGATAATTTTTAGGTAATTCTAAAGAGTTTTTGAAATATTTTAAGGCAGGAATACGATTCTTTTCAGATTGCTTTATAACCTTTATTTGTGAGGGCAGGGCTGTCTTCTCTTCAAGCAAATTCTTGGCTAAAATTGAACCCATTTTTCCACAACCAAGGAAGAGAATATTTTGCGCCATTCCAATGTTATATTTTGAGAAGAAGAAGCCTCCTTTGAAAAAGGAGGTGGCGCAAAGCGCCGGAGGATTTAGGTTGAGTTGCGGGAATTTTATTGAAGAAAAGATTACCCGTAACTTCAGTAAATCCTCCGTCACGCCATGCGGCGTGACACCTCCTTTTACAAAGAAGGTGTGCTTTGCATTTTTTTACGCTTTACGATCTGCAATAGCCTGTTTAATCGAGCCAATTGCTTTAGCAGGATTTAAACCTTTTGGACAAGTATTGGTACAATTCATAATCGTGTGGCAACGATAAAGTTTGAATGGATCTTCTAAAGCATCCAATCTGGCATCGGTTGCTTCGTCACGCGAATCGACAATCCATCTTTGAGCTTGAAGTAAAACTGCAGGGCCCAAATATTTATCGCCATTCCACCAATAGCTTGGGCAGGAAGTTGAACAGCAAGCGCACATAATGCATTCATAAAGACCATCGAGTTTTTCGCGATCTTCGGGTGATTGTAATCTTTCTTTGCTTGGATTTTCTGGAGCATCAGCTTCAAGCCAAGGTTTGATCGATTTGTGCTGTTCGTAAAAATGAGTCAAATCCGGCACTAAATCTTTTACCACTGGCATGTGCGGCAATGGATAAATTTTAACATTTTCAGTTTTGCAATCTGAAATGGCTTTTGTGCAAGCCAGAGTATTGGTTCCATCGATATTCATCGCGCAAGAACCGCAAATGCCTTCGCGGCAAGAACGGCGGAAAGTAACCGAAGAATCTTGTTCAGATTTAATCTTAATTAAGGCATCAAGAACCATTGGGCCGCATTCATCCATGTCGATTTCAAATTTATCGATATGGGGATTTTTTTTCTCAGCATCTTCAGGATCATAACGATAAACCTCAAAAACACGCACATTCTTCGCGCCTTCTTTAGCTTTATGAACTTTGCCTGCTTTTTTATCGATCTGTGAATTTTTTGGGAGTGTAAATTCTGCCATAAATTTTGATTTTCTTTTTAATAAACTCGTTTTTTTGGAGGGAAGGCCTGAACGTCATTGCTTAGTGGTTTTAAAATCACTTCGCGGAAGTCAGTTTTGGTTTGGCCATTTTGGTCGCACCACATGATTGAATGTTTCATCCAATTTTCATCATCACGATCTTTGTAATCGTCACGGGCTTGGGCACCGCGGCTTTCTTTGCGGTTTAAAGCGCAGCTGATAGTGACTAGAGCTTGAGATCTTAAATTGTCGAGCTCGAGAGCTTCAACCAAATCGCTGTTCCAAACCAAACCGCGATCTTCGATATGTAAATCTTCGAAGCTTTTGAAAATATTTTGCATTTTTTCAAGGCCAACAGTCATTGAATCTTCAGTTCTGAAAACTGCGGCGTGAAGTTGCATACAATGTTGCATTTCGCCACGAATTTTGGCGGTAGAAGATTTACCACTAGCGTTTCTGATTTTGTCCAAACGAGCTAGGGATTCTGCTCCAGCCTCAGCTGATAATTCAGAATGTGCAGCATTTGGTTTGATTAGTTCAGAAGCGCGAATTGCAGCGGCGCGGCCAAATACCACAAGATCAAGAAGTGAATTCGAGCCCAAGCGGTTTGCGCCGTGAACTGAAACGCAAGCTGCTTCGCCAATCGCCATTAATCCAGGTACGGTTTCAGTTTTGCCATTTTTAACGGTTAAAACTTCAGCTTTGAAATTGGTTGGAATTCCACCCATGTTGTAATGAACGGTTGGAAGAATTGGGATTGGTTGTTTTGTAACGTCAACGTTAGCAAAAATTTTGGCGGTTTCAGAAATTCCAGGAAGTCTTTCGTGAAGAACTTTTGGATCTAAGTGATTTAAGTGTAGATACATATGGTCTTTTTTCGGACCAACACCGCGGCCAGCTAGAATTTCCATGGTAATAGCACGGGAAACTACATCGCGACTGGCTAAATCTTTAGCGCTTGGAGCGTAACGTTCCATAAAACGTTCGCCTTCAGAGTTTACTAAATATCCACCTTCACCGCGTGCACCTTCAGTGATTAAACAGCCTGAGCCGTAAATTCCAGTTGGATGAAATTGTACAAATTCCATATCTTGCAAAGGCAGGCCAGCGCGAAGCACCATGGCATTTCCATCGCCGGTACAAGTGTGTGCAGAAGTTGCGGAAAAATAGGTTCTTCCATAACCGCCAGTAGCTAAAACTACGATTTGAGCTTTGAATCTGTGTAAAGTTCCATCAAGCAGTGAAAGAGCAGTGACGCCACGGCAGATGCCGTTTTCCATGATTAGATCAAGGGCAAAATATTCGATGAAGAATTGTGCGTTATGTTTTAGAGATTGCTGATAAAGCGTGTGTAGAATTGCATGGCCAGTACGATCAGCAGCGGCGCAAGTTCTTTGCGCAGGTCCGCCTTCGCCGAATTCTTTAGTCATTCCGCCGAAAGGACGTTGGTAAATTTTACCTTCTTTAGTACGAGAGAAAGGAACGCCGTAATGTTCAAGCTCAATAATTGCATCGGGAGCTTCGCGACACATATATTCAATTGCATCTTGATCGCCAAGCCAGTCTGAACCTTTAACGGTATCATACATGTGCCAGCGCCAGTCATCTTCGCCCATGTTTCCAAGAGCGGCAGAAATTCCGCCTTGTGCTGCAACTGTATGAGAGCGAGTTGGGAAGACTTTAGAAATGCAGGCAGTTGATAGACCTTTCTGCGCCATGCCAAAAGTTGCACGTAAACCAGCGCCACCGGCGCCTACAACCACAACATCAAATTCGTGATCAATTACTGTATAATTTCCGATTTTTTTCTCTGACATTTCTATAAATTTTTGTTTTTAAAACCGTCTTTTTTCCAACATCGTCATTGCGAGCGCAGCGTGGCAACCCATTGTTGACAACTGGGTTGCCACGCTGCGCTCGCAATGACGGCTAAATTTTCAAAGTAGGTTAACCAATTAAATGTAATCTTATTATTGCTATAACTGCCGCAACCGAAGTTACGATTGAAGTGAAGTTCACTAACATGATGTAAAAATGCATCTTGGTTTTATTGGGAATATAATCTTCGATAACTACGCGCATGCCAAGAGAGCCATGATAAAGCGAAGTGGTAATCATTAAAATTCCTAAAACCGCGTTTAGGGGATAAGCGAAGAAAACTGGCAAATAGCCTTGTGGATCTTCAGCGATTTGCACGAAAGAAAGTACGAACCAGATAATTAGGGGCAGAAGTGCGATTGCAGAGATTCTTTGCATCAACCAGTGATGCGCGCCAGTTTTGGTTGAAGGAGCGATTTTAATTTTCATTTTTATGACATTTTAAAGTAAACTACTGCGCCAATAGTAAGGGCAGTAAAAATGATAGCTAAAGCGATGGCTGTAAGGCCAGTTGCTCTGGTAGTTGATTTTTCAAAACCTTTGCCCAAATCCCAAAATAAATGGCGGATGCCGTTGCAGAAGTGGTAGTAAAGCGCGAAAGTAATGAAAGTTCCGGCAGCGAAAAAGGCGTAATTAATTAATTGATTTAGAGGACAATCGCAGCTTTCTGAAGTGTCTGCGACGTTGATTTGGTAGGTGTAATAAGTGATATACCAAGAAAGCGCGAGAATGGAAAAGAATAGCGCAACTCCGGTGAGGCGATGCAAAATCGAGGTGAATGAAGAAACATTCCAACGATAAATTTGCAAATGAGGAGAGGTTGGCCTTTGTGATTTAAAGCCTGATGCGGATTTTTTGTTAGCCATTTTTTATAAATTTTTTGAGGAAGATTTGCGCTTAAATTAAAAAGCGTCTTCAATCTTTACAATGAAATTTTTAAAGATTTTTTCTTGCATCCCTTTGAGCTTATTTTTAAAAAAGAGTTTCTTCCCAAGTTTTAAATTCCAGAAAAATTACAAATGACAAAAAAAGCACTAATCACCGGCATTACCGGTCAAGATGGATCATATTTGGCTGAACTTTTGCTTAGCAAAGGTTATGAAGTTCACGGCATCATAAGAAGATCAAGTAGCTTCAATACTGCTCGCATCGATCATCTTTATAACGATCCGGCAATTTACGGCGTAAAACTTTTTTTGCATTACGGCGATTTGGCAGACGCTTCCAATATGGCGCGCCTTTTAGAAAAAATTGTGCCCGATGAAATTTATAACTTAGCAGCTCAAAGCCACGTTAAAGTTAGTTTCGATGTGCCGGAATATACTACAGACATTGATGCTACAGGTACTTGCCGAATTTTAGATGCCATTCGTGATACTCGTATCAGAACCAAATTTTACCAAGCTTCATCGAGCGAAATGTTTGGAAAAGTTCAGGAAATTCCTCAAAAAGAAACCACACCTTTTTACCCGCGCAGCCCTTATGCTTGTGCCAAACTTTACTCACATTGGTTAACAGTAAATTATCGCGAAAGCTATGACATGTTCGCCTGCAGCGGTATTTTATTTAATCACGAATCACCAAGAAGAGGCGAAACTTTCGTCACCCGCAAAATTACTCGCGGTCTTGCCGACATCATGGCGAAAAAAACAGATAAACTTTATTTGGGAAATCTTGACGCCAAGCGCGATTGGGGTTTTGCTGGAGATTACGTTGAAGCAATGTGGTTGATGCTACAACAGCCTGAAGCTGATGATTATGTTGTGGCAACAGGAGAAACCTATTCGGTGAAACAGTTTCTTGATGAATCGTTTGGTTATGCAGGATTAGATTGGCAAAAATATGTTGAAATAAGCGAAAAATATTTCCGTCCTGCAGAAGTTGATTTGTTGATTGGTGATTCAAGCAAAGCCAGAGCAAAACTTAATTGGAAACCGAAAGTTGATTTCAAAGGATTGGTCAAAATGATGGTGGATGCTGATTTAGAGAAGGTTGGCATCAAACTTTAATCGTTAAAGTTTATGGAATTGAAATCGAAGAAGGCGCAGGAAATTTTTGACTTTATTGAAGATAAAAAACGTCTGGAAATCTTGATAATAAGCAATCAAGAGCAGTTTCAGGAAGTTGAAATTATTTACGGTGATAAAAGAATCAGAAAAAAAATTACTAGAAGATTGCCAAGTAATTTGGCGAGTAATTTTTTTATCAGCAGCGATCTAGAAAAACCGCTGCCTTCGATGAATATAGGTGCTACGAATTTAACCAATCTAAACAAAGATCCGCGGCAAGATTTCCAAAACTCACTTTTGAAAGAAAAATTTTTGCGCATTTTGATTAAGGTCAAACAAATGCAGCAAAGTCTTTTTGATGAGATCGGAAATTTTAATTACGAAAAATTTTGGGATGGTTCCGAGCGTATCAATATTGACGAAATCTTTAATAAACTTTCCGAAGCAAAAAAAAAACAAAATTGCGCGAGCAAGAAGCGATCCGAAGAAAAGGCGATTTAACCACGTCGGACAAAGCGATTTTAGTTGCGGTGATTAATCAATTTCGTCCGCAAGGTGAAAAAGTTAATCGTATTATCGTTTCGTTAAAATTCTCAGAAATTGCTGACAAAAACTCTTTCAAACAGTTCGTTGATGAAATTATCGAATTAATAACTGACGACGAAAAATTATCTGATGCGTTATTTCCAAATCTAAATTATGGCGAAATTAATGCCGAGAAAAAGAATGCTATTAAAAGCTGTTTGAACAATACTATCAATGAAAGTGACGATTCTCAAAGAAATCATCAGATGCAGTTTTTAACTAAAATTGTTGGTGAAATTATGAAGACACAACAAAAAAATCGGTGAAATTAAGTGAGCGTGAAGAAAATAATTTTTGGTCTTGGTTCCAATCTTGGTGACAAAAAATCTTATCTAGAAAAAGCAGTTGCAGAGCTTGAGAATAAACTGGGTCTGAAGAATCTTAAACAATCAACAATCCTCAAAAATCCGGCGTTACTTTTGCCTAATTCTCCGCAAGAATGGGATCAGGAATTTTTTAATATTGCTTTGAGTGCTGATGTTAATTTAGAAAAATTTAGCCCAGAGAAAATTTTAGAAGTTATTAAAGAAATCGAAAAAAATTTAGGACGCCAAGAGCGCGACAAATGGGCTCCGCGCGAGATTGATATTGATATTTTGGTGATTGAAAATTTGGTGATTGATCTTGGCGAAAAATTAAAAATTCCGCATTCCGAACTTTTTAAACGTGATTTTTTTATCCAAACAATCAAAGAAATTGAGCCGGATATTTACTCCGTCATCGCGAGTGAAGTGAGGTGATTCAGTAACTAACAAAATTGTTGCTGATTAAAAGCTGGACCCCGTCATGCGACGGGGTGACAAGTTGGGAAGAATTTTCACAACCTCTTCATTTGTCACCCCGTCGCATGATTTGTCACCCCGTCGCATGATTTGTCACCCCGTCGCATGACGGGGTCCAGCTTTTAATCTTACTTAAATAATTAAAAAAAATGAACCAAAACATCCCCGAATTTACAGTTGCAGAATTTTCGCGCTCAATCAAACGCGTCGTCGAAGATTCTTTTGGTTATGTGCGTATCAAAGGTGAGATCACTGGCTTCAAACGTGCTTCTTCGGGGCATCTTTATTTCAATTTAAAAGACGAAGGCGGATCGCTTTCAGCCGTTTGTTTTCGTGGTGCTGTAAGTTTGGTAAATTTTGAAATTGCTGACGGTTTGCAAGTTTCTGCTTCCGGCCGAGTTACGACTTTTGAAGGCAGATCAAATTATCAAATTATTGTCGAGAAGCTTGAAATTGCAGGCATCGGGGCCATTTTAGAAATGCTCGAAAAACGTCGTCAAAAATTAGCAGCGGAAGGTTTATTCGATGAAATCCACAAAAAACCACTGCCATTTTTCCCCAAAATTATCGGCGTGATTACCTCTGAAACCGGTGCAGTTTTGCAAGATATTATCCATCGCCTTGAAGCCAGATGTGGCGTGCATTTGAAGCTTTATCCAACTTTAGTTCAGGGTGACAAAGCAGCTGGAGAAATTATTTCCGGCATTAAATTTTTTAACAAATTAAAAGGCGAAGAACGTCCTGATATTTTAATCGTGGCGCGTGGTGGCGGCTCGTTTGAAGATTTGTTGCCGTTCAATGATGAAGAATTAGTTCGCGCAGTTTTTGCTTCAGAAATTCCGTTAATTTCTGCGGTCGGTCACGAAACTGATACAACTTTAATTGACTTCGTTTCTGATTTGCGCGCACCAACGCCAACCGCGGCGGCCGAACTTGCGACTCCAGTTCTTTTAGAGTTAAAAAATCAGATCAAATTTTTCGATCAAAGATTAAATTTCTTAGCGCTGAATTTTATTTCGGAAAAAATTCAGCATATAAAAAATCTACAGAAATATATCGTCGATCCAGCGAAAATAGTGGATCAAATGCAGGAAAGATTTTTGGTAATTCAAAAAAGATTCACTTTATCGGTGACTAATTTTTTTGAAAAAAAATCACAAAAATTAGCGAATTTACAAATTTCCAATATCGAGATTTTTCATAAAATAAAAATGCTCGAACAAAAAATGGATCATGGTTTAGCACAAGCTAAATCAAGGATTGAGAGCGAATTGAAAATGGAAAGTTTACGTTTACAAAATCTGGGTAAACTTTTAAAAACTGGTCATTACAGTGAAATCTTGAAGCGCGGATTTGCCTTGGTAAAAAATGAAAAAGGTGAATTAATTTCCTCAATTTCCAAGCTTCATGCAAAAGAAAAAATTATTACTGAAATTGCTGACGGAGAATTTTCATCCTACGTTCTAAGCCTTGAAAATGAAGGCTTAATAGCGAAAAAAGAAAGCGAATCAGAAACCATCCAACCGAAATTTATTTAAATTTGTGCAGTTAAAAACCCCACAATTTTGGAGTGAAAGAAATACAATTGCTTTGGCTTTAATGCCTTTCAGCGTGATCTATTTTTTGGTGTCATCGTTAAGAAAATTTTTTCAGAAACCTTATAAAATTTCTAAACCAGTAATCTGCGTTGGCAACTTGATTGCCGGCGGTTCGGGCAAAACTCCAGTTGCAATTGCTTTAGGTAAAATGCTGCGTGAAATTGCGCCGCCAGATTATGAATTCTCTTATCTAAGCACCGGTTATATGGGCGATGGCGCAAAATTTGTGGCGCTTCGCGATGGAAAACATCTAGCAAAAAATGTTGGCGATGAGCCGATGTTATTAGTTAAAACTGCTCCAACATTTGTCGCTAAAGAGCGTTTATTTGGCGCTCAACAAATCGACAATATTAGCAAAATCAAAGCGATTATTTTGGATGACGGTATGCAAAATAATTCACTTTATAAAGATTTGGTGATTTTGGTGGTTGATGGAAAAATTGCTTTTGGCAATGAATGGTTAATTCCTGCTGGACCAATGCGTGAAACGCTTTCTGGTGGTTTAAAAAAAGCACATTTTGTAGTTGTGGTTGGAGAAATGACGGCGAATTTACAGCAAAAATTAGCCGGTAAAAAAATTGTTCGCTCTCATCTTATCGTCAATAATTTGGAAGAATTTAGAAACGAGAAATTATTCGCATTTTGTGGTTTAGCCTATCCGCAAAAATTCTTTTCACTTTTAAAAAGTTCTGATTTGGAAGTGTGCGAAGAAAAATCTTTTCCCGATCATTATTCTTATCAGGATTCTGATTTAGAAATATTATATGAAGATGCGCAAAAGAAAGGATTGAAACTTATTACCACTAAAAAAGATTGGGTAAAATTTTCGAAAGAATTCCAAGAAAAAATTTCCTATTTAGATATTGAATTAGAATTTTTAGATAAAGAATTCGTGAAGCAAGAACTGCAAAAAATTATAAATTATGAATGTTAAAGATTGGATAAAATCGAAAATTAAAACTGTAAGATACTTGCTGGAAGCGGTGGCTGTTGAATTTGGACTTTGGTTGTTCGAATCAGTTGGTTTGCAAAATGCTTCTGAAGTGGGTGCGCAAATTTCTAGATTCGTTGGTAAAAAAATCGCAGTTCATAAATTAGCTTATAAAAATCTTAGCAATGCTTTGCCTAATTTAAGTGAAGAAGAAAAAGAAAAAATTCTCGATTCAATGTGGGATAATTTGGGTCGTGTAGTTGGAGAATATCCTCACGTCGCAAAATTTACAGCGCAAGAAATGATGGAATTCGTTACGATTTCGCAAGAGACCATCGACAATATAGAAGCGATGAAGGCTAATAAAAAAGGCGGGATCGTAGTTTCGGGACATTTTGGCAATTGGGAATTGGGACCAAAAGCTTTGTTAAATTATGGGATCAAAGTTGGTACGGTTTATCGTCCGTTGAACAATCCTTACGTTGAAAAAATGACGTCTTCAATTCGTGAAACTGAATTGATTACCAAAAGCTCGCAAGGCAATCGCCGTATCATCGAAATTATTAAAAATGGTGGTTACGTAATTATCTTAGCCGATCAAAAAATTTCCGAAGGTGAACCAATACAATTTTTTCATGAGCAGGCGGTTACTACAACCTCAATCGCTCGCATTGCTCTACGTTATGATGTTCCTTTGATTCCAGCTAGAGTTATTAGAACCAAAAAGGGTTTTGAATTTAGAGCCGAAGTTGAAAAACCTCTTGAATTTCAACGAGGCGAAAACATAAATGACGATGTTATCCGATTAACTCTTGAAATTAATCGTAAGCTTGAAAGCTGGATTAAAGAATATCCGGCGCAGTGGTTTTGGGTTCACAATCGCTGGAAGCGTTAGCACTTTTAGAAAACTAAATAAAAAACTATGAAATTAAAACTTCGCACGATTGCCGCTTTGGCATTGATTCCTTTAGCTTCATCTTGTTCTTTCTTCAATGGTAAAACGGTTGATGTCGCAATTAACAGTACTCCTTCTGGAGCTGACGTTTTTATTGAAGGAAGAAATTACGGAAGAACTCCGCTAACTTTGAATCTTGAACCAAAACCTCGTACTGCAGTTCTAGTTAAAGAAGGTTATGGAACAGCGAATTTGAATATGGAAATCTGGTGGGGAACGATCAGAACTACAGTTGATGGCGAAAGAACTGCTGACGGAACTAGATGTTTCCTTGATATGATGAGCTTGGTATTTTCTTTCAACATGTATAACGCCGTCAGATGCGGTGATTACAAAGAAAAAAGTTACAATGTTGTGATTCCAAGAAGCAACAGCTTCTCGGGAAATTCTACAATGGGAACGGGACAAAGACCAGCTGACATGATTCCTTATTACTACAATCAGGATATGTATAATCAGAATAGAAATCGCAGATAGTTTTTGGCGAAGATTTAGATAATAAAAAACCCTCCGTTACGTAAAGTAGCGGAGGGTTTTTTTGTGCTTATTTTTCTACCATCTTCACATTCTATCTTCCAACCTCGTCATTGCGAGCGCAGCGTGGCAAACCAGTAAAACTGAAAACTACACTGGTTTGCCACGCTGCGCTCGCAATGACGATGTTGGAAGATAGTGGAACTAATGACCTAAGAAACTATCCCATCTTTAATCGTAATAATCCGATCAGCCTTTTTCGCTAAATCCAAATTATGCGTAACCATCAGACAACCAATTCCATAGCTTTTCACCAGATTTTGTAAAATCTCAAAAATCTTTTCAGAAATTGTCGAATCTAAATTTCCAGTCGGTTCGTCAGCTAAGATTAAAGAAGGCTTCGAAACTACAGCGCGGGCGATGGCAACGCGTTGTTGTTGTCCGCCAGAAAGTTGTGCAGGTTTGTGATTTAAACGATCTTCCAAGCCAACTTTTTTGAGAATTTGTTTAGCTTCTTCAAAGGCTTCTTCTTTCTTTTTATCCTGAATTAAAAGTGGCAGAGCAACATTTTCTAGTGCGGAAAATTCCGGCAATAAATGATGAAATTGGTAAACGAAACCAATGTGATGTTTTCTGATTTTGGTGCGGGCTTCGTCGTCAGCTTTTGAAGTTTCAATACCATTGATAAAAATCTGTCCGGAAGTTGATGAATCAAGCAATCCAGCGATTTGTAGTAAAGTAGTTTTACCGGCACCAGAAGGGCCGGTAAGGGCAACTAACTCGCCTTTTTTGATTTCAATATTGACGCTTTTTAATACTTCAAAAACTTGCGCGGCTTGCGAAAAATTTTTGCGAATATCGATTAGCCTAAGAGCGAAATCTTCCATTTATTTTTTTCTCTTTTTCTTTTTTGGACGATCATCGTCATCATCGTCATCATCATAATCGTCGTCGCTTCCGCCGCCGCCGTAGTCAAAATCGTCCTCTTCTTCTTCCTCTTCGTCATTTTCGTCTTCATCTTCATCATCGTCAGATTTTTCAGATTTGTAATCGAATTCATCGAACTCGTCTTTCTGATTAATCTTACCTTCGATGCCAAGTTTATCTTTAGCAGTTGAAATTATTTTATCTTTGGCTTCTTCGAAATCGATTCCGTAGATCACGGCATATTCAGCGGCTAAACGATGAACTGCAGTTTCGTAAATGATGCGTTCAGAATAAGATCTGTCGCCATCTTCAATATCGCGGGTTAGATCGCGCAAAACTTCGGCTAGAAGCATAATGTCGCCAGAATTGATTTTGGTTTCATATTCTTGAGCGCGACGACTCCACATGCCTTTTAATTTTTTAACACCGCTTCTTAAAATTGAAAAAACTTCTTCCATTTGCGACTTAGAAACTAAATGTCTTAAGCCAATTTTTTCTGAACTGTTAACTGGGATTTTGATGGTTAATTTTTCTTTTTCGAAATACATCAAATAGCAGCTGAAATCTTGGCCCAAAACCATAGTTCTTTCGATATCGGCAATTTTACCCACGCCGTGAGACGGATAAACTGCAAAATCTCCTGATTTAAAAGTGATTTTATTACGAGATTCAGAAAGTTTTTTAACGATGATTAGATTTTTTTGCGCTTCGCTTTTTTTCTCAGGAACCTTTTCAACTTCAGGTTTAATTTTGCTGGCAGTTTTGGCCTTAGCGATAATTTTGGCAGAAGTTTTATCGTCTAATGCTTTGTATTTATATTTTTGATCTTTTGATTTTGCTGACTTGCCGGTTTTTTTAATTTCTTTTTTAACAGTTTTTACTGCTTTCACTGCAACTTTTTTTACTGGTTTTGCGACGATTTTTTTCGCCGGTTTTTTTGCAACCTTCACAACTTTTTTAGCGGCAACTTTTTTCACCGGTTTTTTCACAATCTTCTTAACAGGCTTTTTTACTGACTTCACAGCTTTTTTTGGCGCTGTCTTTTTTACAATTTTCGCCGGTTTGTTTTTTACTACTTTTTTTGCGGGCTTAATTTTTGCTTTTGATTTTTTTGCAGGCATTGTGCTTAAAAAAATTGGATTGATGAAAAGAGTTTGTGAGATCGCTGAATTTAGAAAATTTCTTTTAAGAAGAAAACAGCTTTAAGATCAGAAAAATCAAAAAAAATATTCTAATTTAAAAAAGTGACGATTTAATGCGCGGCGAATTCATATTTGCAATGTGGCGCGAAATAGCGTCTGACTTGATGCAAGCTCATACAAATCCCAACATTTTTACTGTTGAAAAATTTAATCAAGAAACTCAGAAAAATTGATAAGATCTCTCTGCGAGATTTTTTTGATCATATTATTGAGCACAGCCTCTTTAAGCCGATCGTTATTTCGATTCTGACCAGCTTCATTTTAATCAACGGTTTTGATTATGCTCAAAGCTTAGTTGACGATTATCGCGATTATTCAATCCGCAAAAGTCAAACTACTCCAATTCGCATTAATATTTCTGGTTCTGACATCGGTTTTGATTTTGACGAAGAACAAGTTTTGGATTATCGCATTAAACAAGGCGACACTTTGATGAAAGTTCTGCTCGACTTAGGGGCTCAAGAAGTCGATGTAGTGACGATTATGAACGAGATGAAGAAAGTTTATAATCCGAAAAACATTTCTAAAAATGATCAGGTCTTAATCAAATATCGTGTCAAAGTTGGCATGGATCAGTCTCAGAAAAATAGCGGAGAAAATCTTGGTAAAAGCATAACTATCAATAGCGTTTCAATG
>Ga0214923_10006209_pt1 | contig 13529 bp, 10 predicted proteins | sample LL1510_MetaG_FD_177993 | JGI IMG/M metagenome (GOLD analysis project Ga0214923, IMG submission 177993) | Freshwater microbial communities from Lake Lanier, Atlanta, Georgia, United States - LL-1510 | ecosystem: Environmental > Aquatic > Freshwater > Lake | place: USA: Georgia | collected... | reverse complement strand
AACACAGATGATAGCTATCCGGGATGAATGCCCTTAATGCTTCAACATCGACATCCTCATCAAAACTATCATGCACCCCATAACCCATCGTAGATGTCGAAGCAAAAGCTTTTCCGAATTCTTCTTTAATAGGCAATAAAATAGGCTCTAAGATTGCCTGTGGAACCGTCTCGACACTCATCTGGTGTTGTGTTGACCACTTCCTTACCAAAGATTCAACCGGGTCGCCTATTGCTAGTAAAACACGTTTACCGATTATTTTATGCTTTGATGCGGCCTTAAATAGCTTATCAATATCTTGCTGAGTAGGCTCATGTTCAAATATTTCATGGCACATGATAAAATGACTAGCAAGATCCATTAAAAAGTAGACATCTGCAAATTGCTCTGCAATTTTTGCATCGAGTCGAAACAACAGCCAAGTGTCTTTTTTTGGCAACGTATCAAAATCATTCACATACATCTTTCATTCCCTCTCTAAATTGTGGTTTTTTAAGTAATAATTGCAGTGCTGTCTGTCTGTTACTGGTGTCTTGTTGTCGAATCGCCATCGCCATGGCTTTCCTTGTACCCACAAATACCGCCAGTTTTTTGGCCCTGGTTAATCCCGTGTAAATGAGGTTTCTATAAAGCATTTTAAAATGTTGTGTTAGTACAGGAATAATCACTGTTGAAAATTCACTGCCTTGTGATTTATGGATAGTAATGGCATAGGCTAAATCCAATTCCATCATATCTTCTTTTTTATAGTTAATCTCTCGGTTATCCGGAAAAAAAGCCACCACACAAGTGAGATTTTCATTGTCAATACGCATAATATTGCCAATATCTCCATTAAAAACATTTAAATCATAGTTATTACGACGATGTATCACCCGATCCCCTTCCCGAAATATTCGTTCCCCTATTTTCAATTGATTTTTGTGCGGTGCGTAAGGATTGGCTGTGTCTTGAATGATTTTATTTAAGTTAGCAGAGCCTAAGGTGCCGCGTGTCATCGGTGTTAATATTTGAATTTCAGTGGATACGCCTTGATATTTTGGTATCCAACTTAAATACAACTTGACCACCACGTCAACTGCTGTAAGTCCATAATGTAAAGATGACCAAGGGTGTATCTTCTTTAACAAAACTTTTAAAGCTTGTAAGTCATTTTCGCTTTGGTGAAGTTTTTCTAAATCAACATGTCTATATTTATCTGGGATTACAAAATCTTGTTCATACGCTGATTTAATCTCCTCATCTGTTCTAAATTGGAAAGGAATGCTATCTGATGTCTCCTGCAAATCACTTGTTTTCACATTGAAACGATGCTTGACCTTGGATATAAAACTCAGTTGCTCTTGGGTGGCTTCATCTGAATCGATAAAAAGACAATCTTCTCTTGATTTCCAGAGATCAGGTAAATTAAACGGTGAGTTAATCTGCGGGGTTTTTGATTGATTGATTTCATGCGCATACTTAATAATCGATGAGGATTGTGCCTGACGAAATATTTGGGTTAATTTAAAACAAGGGATCACTTCTGAAGCAATGATATCCTTTAGTACATTACCAGCACCGACTGATGGGAGTTGATCAGCATCGCCAATCAAAAGCACCTGACAATTGCTGGGTACCGCTTTTAATAGAGACGCACTTAAACTGACATCAAGCATTGAGCATTCATCGACGATTAAAAAATCAGCTTGCAATGGATTATCCGCATTCATCATAAACTCACCACCTTTCCATTGCAGCAATCGATGAATGGTTTTTGCTTCCCGGCCTATCACTTCTGTCATCCTTTGTGTGGCCCGTCCTGTTGGGGCTGCAAGCAAAACACTTTTTTGCATGGCCTCAAGCAGCCTTACAATCACTAAGGTGGTGGTCGTTTTCCCACATCCAGGGCCACCTGTCAGAACTGAAAACCGATATTGAACAATTTTTTCCACGGCAGTTGCCTGCTCATCACTTAAGGATATCGATTTTTTCTGACAATAATTTTCAATCCATAAGGCAACCCGTTTGGTATCAATATTGACGGCTCCATTCATATCCAAGATCTTTGCAGCAACCGTTTTTTCATCATAAAAAAGTGTCTTCGAGTAATACCCAAGTACATCATGCCCCTCTTTGACAATCATTCTTGTTTTAAGAAGTCCTTCTTGTTCCATCTGCGCCAGATGCGCTGAGAGTTGGCTCTCCAGATTTATTTCAATTAACTCAATAATACCCACATTAATTTGTGGCAGCGTTAAATAACAGTGGCCCTGCTCCCTACTTGCCGCCAATACGTGCATGATGGCAGCTATCATGCGTTGCGGGCTATCCAGCGACAAACCAAGGCTTAAGGCCACTTTGTCAGCTGAAAAAAAACCAATGCCATAAAAATCACTGGCCAATTGATAGGGATTTTCCGTCACCATTTCAATGGCTTGATTGTTGTATTTTTGATAGATTTTAACTGCAAAAAGCGTGCTTATTCCATGATGCTGAAGAAACATCATCACATCTCTGATAGCCCGATGCTCAATCCAAGCGTCCTCAATCATCTCCAGCTTTTTGGTTGCAATTCCGGGGACCTCTGTGAGTCGGGCAATATGAGATTCAAATATTTCTAATGTATCCTGCTTAAAATAGGATACAATTTTTTTGGCCGTTTTTGGCCCGACACCCTTGATAAGCCCAGATCCTAAATATTTTTCTAGCGATGCGGTGGTGGCAGGTTTTTTCTCAATGGCTTTGGTGGCTTTAAATTGACGGCCATATTTTCCATCGATAGTCCACGCACCCGTAAACTCGATGGTGGCACCTGCGAACACCTTGGTTTGATGAATGGTTACCGTTTCTTGTTGCTGTGGGGCATTAAATGGGTTCACTCTAAGCACTGACCAACCCGTGCTTGGATTATGGTAGGTGACTTTGCTTACAATACCAACAAGTGTTTCATCGATCATTTTCATAAAATCTAAGCTTTCAAGGTTTCTAAATTCTTGCAAATGGATTCTAACACAAATTTTGCATCACCAAATATCATATAGGTATTGGGTTGATAAAACAAATCATTGTCGACACCAGCATACCCTGGGGCCATACTGCGCTTGATAAAAAACACCGTTTTTGCCAACCCCACATCTAAAATTGGCATCCCGAAAATCGGGGATTGCGGATTATTTTTAGCAGCCGGATTGGTAATATCATTTGCACCCACTACCAAGACCACATCGCAACTTAAAAAATCCCGATTGATCTCACTTTGTTCAAATACCATATCGTAAGAAATATTGGCCTCTGCCAATAATACATTCATATGACCAGGCATTCGCCCGGCCACGGGATGAATAGCAAACCGAACGCGCGCACCCAGTGTTGTGAGATCCTGGGTCAATTCTTTTAAGGCATGTTGCGCATGTGCCACAGCCATACCATAGCCAGGTACTACAATGATGTCTTTTGCCTGTGACAATAAAAAAGCCGCATCTGCACCATTGGCTTGCTGGATATCCCCTACATGTTGCACATGTTCACTTTCTACAAGCCCTTGCGATTGATATCCCCCAAAAATCACATTAAATATCGAACGATTCATCGCCTTGCACATCACATAACTCAGAATGGCTCCACTAGCACCCACCAAAGCACCGGTAATCACTAGCAACACATTGCCTAAAGTAAAGCCAATACCTGCTGCAGCCCAGCCCGAATATGAGTTTAACATTGAGATAACCACTGGCATATCGGCACCACCAATGGGCATAATTAATAAGAGCCCAAGCAATGCTGCACCAATTGCCAACGTTAGCATCACTTCAAAACACTGATACTCTATAAAAAGTATCAAACCAAGAAAAATCATCAAGGCCAATACGATATTAAACAGATGCTGACCTTTAAATCGTAAAGGCCGGCCGGTTATCAGTCCTTGTAGTTTTAAAAAAGCGACTAAAGAGCCGGTAAACGTAACAGCTCCTATCAATAATCCCAGTGCCATTTCAATCAAATTAGCCAGCTCGATCTGCCCGACATGCCCAATTGAAAACGCTTCTGGTGTTAAAAACGCACAAAATGCCACTAAAACCGCAGCCAAACCCACAAAAGAATGAAATCCCGCCACCAACTGAGGAACCGCTGTCATTTTAATTTTTAAAGCCAGTATTGTACCGATACCCCCACCGATCGCTATTAACAGCATTAAAAAAGTTAGATGTTGCATCCCGGGGACAAAAAAACTGGCAACAATGGCAAGCACCATGCCTAAAATACCAAACACATTGCCTTTTCTAGCACTACTAGGACTTGCCAACCCTTTGAGAGCCAAAATAAATCCCACCGCTGCACACAAATCACAATAAGCAACCCACGTTGACATAGCCATCCTTTAGTTTATTTTTTGTACATCAATAACATTCGCTGGGTAATGACAAAACCACCAAAAATATTAATGGATGCAATTACAATGGCAATATCGGCCAGAATTGAGCCTTTCCCTTGATGGATACCAGCAGCAAGTAATGCACCAATTACGATAATGCCAGAAATCGCATTGGTCACCGACATTAAAGGGGTGTGTAATGCAGGAGTCACTTTCCAAACCACGTAGTAGCCAACAAAACATGCCAACATAAAAATGGTTAACATTGTAACCAACGGTATACTCATATTTCTCCTCGGCACAATAAAGCGTTTGCTACAATTTCATCTTGCGTATCAAAAAGGTATTGATGGTTATTAGGATCACATAATAACCCGACTACTTTTAATACATTATTGGCATACAAAAGGCTTGCGGTTTTTGGAATCAAACCTGCCATATTCGAAATGCCGATAAGGATGACCCCCTGTTTTTCAATTGTCTTATTCTGCTCACTTAACTCACAATTACCACCATTTGCGGTGGCTAGGTCGACAATGACCGATCCGGGTTTCATCTGTTGAACAGTGGCTGCTTTCAGAAGAATCGGAGCTTTTTTTCCAGGGATTAGTGCGGTACATATCACTATGTCGGATTTTAAGGCGTATTCATGAATTTTTTCAGCTTGTAAGCGTTGATATTCAATACTTCCTTCCAGCGCATAACCTGTAGCACTCTCTAAATGATCACCAGATGCAACATCAACAAATTCTGCACCCAAGCTTTCGGCCTGTTCCCGAGCAGCAGAGCGTACATCAAAGGCATAAACGATGGCACCTAAACGCTTAGCGGTAGCGATCGCTTGCAAACCAGCAATGCCTACACCTAATACCAATACTTTTGCAGGTTGTACCACGCCCGCAGCCGTCATCATCATCGGAACGGCTTGTTTAAAAGCCTCTACCGCTGCAATTACCGCGCGGTACCCGGCCAAATTTGCCTGTGAAGATAAGCTATCCATACCCTGGGCACGACTGATACGTGGAATATGATTCATGGAAAAAAGACTGATGTGATGGTTACGACAACAAAGGCACAATGCATCAAGATTAAAACTATCGGTTTGGGTAATCACTAAACTTTTGGGCTTTAAATCCAAAAAAACACTATCTTTTGGGGGATTGACTGCCAGCAATACATCCGATTGGGAAAGTATCTTTTTTCGAGAGCTCAAAACTGAGGCACCATTTTCCAGATAATCAGCATCACTAAAGCCTGAGCCCTCACCTAATCCTAACTCACAAATGACCTGATAACCCATTTCCACATAGGCTTTCACAGCTGCAGGTGAAATTGCCACGCGTGTCTCGGGTGTCCTTTCTTGCAAACACGTCAGTATCATCTTTTTGTCCTTGAGCACTAACAGCATCCATATTTGATAATAAATGAATTAACTTTTTATTACCAGGACCATAGCCACATACTAAATGTAATTGACTGCTCACTAATCTGCTTTGATATGATGTATTATTGATAAACCAACATCATAACTTTTCGATAATTAAGCAGTTTGAATTACTCAAAGTGTTGCTGGGGAGCATGGACATATACACTGATGCCGAAATTGATAGGAACACCACAAAAAGACTAGCCAGATCAGATTTGACGCAGGTTGTTATTTTATATACAATCAACACAGTATATTTTAGGCCGAAGGAGATGTAATGAGAGATATCTACTTAGAAACCAATAGATTTTATACCATACCTTCATTTAAAGAATACCATCTGGCCAAAACAGCTCATATTAACGCTAACCATCCCCAATATGATACCAAACAAACCAACGAGAAGTGGAATCTCCTCATAACTGAGCTAATGAATTCACTAGAGCAGAAGCATATTCCCAATGGTATGTGGGCATTGGACTTTAAAAATAGATTGGCTAGTTTCAAAACTAGGCGTGAAACAACCCCTCCTTCCCCGACTAATTTATCACTGGAGAAACTCGTCAATTATTTTGAAGAGTTTAATTTTTTATACAGAACCACAAACCCCTGCTACAAATTAACCGATGCTGCAAAAAAAGACCTCCTTCAATCTATTAGTGAAGGCATGGGTGTATGTGAAACAGGATTGAATGGCCGCTTATATACTGCTTTACAAGTACATCAAAAAGAAACCGACTGGATTCAAAACGAGCTAGTAAAAGCGCGGTGTGTAACATTAGGTCTATTGCACACTGCTTATGGCGTTGGCAGTGGCGATAACCATAATGTCCATACTTACAATGTACTCGTGCAGCTAGCAAATGGCGCGCAGTTAGGAATCCCTCAAAAGGAGGAGGTAGTTGATGCTTATGCATCGATAGTCAATTTTCAAGCTGTGCAAGCCTTTTTTAACGCCCAATACCCTACCATGTTTGCAAGCTATGAAAATAATATAGAGGACTGTCTCACCAATCATTATTTAAGTGAGCTTGCCAATACTCTAGGTATCGACAATGTGGCATGGACTCATCATACGATAACGATGAATTATCAACAAATAAGGGATATAAACTTATCTATACAGGCTTATTTTCAAGAAGAGATTGATCTTTATAAAATAGGCGATGACGATGATAATAATGACGAAAACTATGTATTAAAACCAAAGCAAGAAGTTGCTAAAGAGATAAAGTCTTTGGTTCGCAAAAAATTAATCGCCGATCGCTATTTGATCTCACTTGATCAAATAGTAGAAGATCCTAGTTTACATCAACAGGTGCGTTTAAAAAATGGTATGGTGCTTGATGATCTTATCAGTCTATATAGAGCTCTGAAAAATCATGAGCCTCAACAGATTCTCGACTCACTAGAGCAGAACCCACTGATGTTGCTCAGGTATCCTGAACTGATTAGTAAAATTTGTTCCAATTCAGCTATATTATCCGCTATCCCAAGATGGTTGAGATGCGACAGTCGATTTATGGACGCATCTATGACTGCCTTAGACCAACTGCTGTGTGAAGCGATTAACGAAAATGATGAAGAAGCCATCGAAAATCTCACCCAAGCGGTTCTTTATTTGATTCGATCTGAATATGGCTACTTAGGACAATTATCCCAACCAGTATTTGCAAACCGGCTGGTGGCAGAAAAACTCATTAAAAAAAATAATCTCCTGCTTGGCTTCCGCGATACCGCATTACAAGCTGATTTTGCACAGGATGAAGAGGATGATCGCTCATCGGCACATTCATGCATATATCAAAAGCTTCCACAAGACTTTATCGGCAGATATGACGTATTTTTCAAAAAAGGTCAATTTTATCATGAAATCATGACTGATTTTCTAAAAGTACAAGCAATTGCTGAATTATTGTCACCAAAAAAAATCAGTATAAGCACATTTCTTGAGCATGTGAATTACTTGAGCCCGGACCAAGTGCTCGCTGTCATTCGATATCGCCAGGAAAAGCAACAGCCACCACTCCCATTTTTTGACGATCATCGGGACCTTGAAAAATTTATTCAGGAGATAGAAATACAATTAGAAGACACCGATTGGAGTAAGAGCTATTTATCGATTAAACGCAGAGCCTGTGAGAAGGAAGACTTTAAATTCATGGATCCATGGGCTAAAAAAAACGTCGTTACATTCTTGGCTAAAACAGACGGTTGGTTTGCAGGTTTTAATCAGTATCAGGTTTATCAAACAAGTTATGAGAGATTATGGACAACATTAATGGATATGGCAGGTGTATTGCTCAAACTTGTTGTACCCATAGTCACGATTGGCATGACTATCGCTAATATTACTTGGCTTTTTGTTCCTAATATTGCTCTCATGTCTGCTTTTATATCACAATTCAGCGGATATATAATTCCAATCATATTGGCAGCTATATCAATTTCACTGTCTATAGATTTGACAACTCTACTAAAATTATATATTGACGCAAGCCAAATTCCGCTGGTGATGAATATATTGGATAACATCATTCTAGGTATTTTTCTCGGCGCTATCAGTTTTGCATTGATTTATATAATAATGGACCAATCTAAAGACATTTTTAAAACTATAATAGACAATATGGGAAGTTTTACTATCTTTCTGGACGTGATTAGCAGGGCATTTTCGCATTTCACTAAAAAAAATCCGTGCCATGATGATACATTGGAAGATACCTGCGAAAATATTGTGATTCGATTAGACGGAATCAATGAAGCATCTGCGCAGGGAAAAGCAGAAGTATTGAGAGAATTACTCACTCAAATTAAGACTGATGAAGAGGGTACCTTTAAGGAACGGTTGTGTAAAAAATATCCTATTAATTACCAGGGGCAAACCCATCAGGTATCTTTCCAAGAGACTGCATCCATCCGCCGTGGACATCATTGTGCATTCAAACTCAGTGAGCGGCCAGGGGGAATGGGCTTTTTTAGCCGCCGAACTACAACGGAGGCATTGCTTGAAACAGTTGAGCCCAGTTTAAGCTTGGCTTTATAGATTTAAGCTCACCCATACCGGTGCATGATCAGAAGGTCGGGGATGTTTACGTGGGTTGATATCAATTCCTGAGGCCATACAATTGAGCGTCGAGCTTAATAAGATATGATCAATGCGAAGTCCCATTTGTCTGCGAAATGCTGCAGCACGATAATCCCACCAGGAATACAGATTATCTTGCAATGGATGATGCATCCGAATGCCATCGATAAGACCATATCGCAATAATTTTTGGAAAGCAAGACGCTCAGGATCACTGACCAATACGCCCCCTTCCCATTGCTTGGGATCATGGACATCAATATCCTCTGGCGCAATATTAAAGTCACCAACGACGACCACCTTGGTGTGATTTTTCATTTCATCACGCACAAAATCAAGCATCGCTTCTAGCCATGCCAGTTTATAGGTGTACTTGCTTGAGTCCAGCGCTTGGCCATTGGGAATATAAAAATTAATAACTCGAATACCTGCAATTGTGGTTGCTAGGATTCGCTTTTGTTCATCGGCAAAATCTAAAAAAGTATCGCGACAATCTTCGATAGGAAAACGGCTTATCCAGGCTACCCCATTATAGGTTTTTTGGCCTCGAAATACGACTTCATAACCGCGGGCCTCAAATGCCTCTTTAGGGAAAGCCACATCTTCTAATTTGGTTTCTTGCAAGGCTAAAATATCGGTTTGACTTTCCTCTAACCAATCCAAAACCTGTTCAAGTCTCACTTTAAGTGAGTTAACATTCCAAGTGGCAAGTTTAATCATCATGCAAATCCTGATAGTCGATCATCACTGGCGCATGATCGGAGAAAAAAGGCTCGGGGATGATTTTCACATCCCCAATATGGGCTTTCAATTCAGGGGAGACGACTTGATAGTCAATCCGCCATCCGACATTTTTTACTCTTGCCTGGCCACGGGCTGACCACCAACTGTATTGTTCGGCTTCTTGATTTTTATATCGAAACGCATCAATGTAACTGAGTTCAGTAAAAACCTCGTCGAGCCAAGCACGTTCTTCGGGTAAAAATCCTGAGTTTTTCTGATTGGCCTTCCAGTTTTTTAAATCGATGGGGTGATGGGCAATATTCCAATCCCCGCAAATGATTAATCGCTTATTCTGGGTAAGTGCGGTCTCTAAATAGGTTTTAAAATGTTGCAAAAACTTTATTTTAACAGCTTGACGTTCATCACCAGACGTTCCTGAGGGCATATATACCGATACTATCGAAAATTGGGGATAATCAAATTGAATATAACGACCCTCGTTATCACTTTCATCCATTCCCAAATATCTTTGTATGCTTTGTGGTTTATGCTTTGCAAAAATAGCCACCCCACTATAACCGCGTTTTTGAGCATCCTCAAACTCGGCATAGTAACCAGGTGGCACAATCGATTGTAAATCCTCGTGTTCAGAGGCTTTTAACTTGGTTTCTTGAATACACACAAAATCGGCATTTTGCTGTTGAAGCCACTCATAAAAGCCTTTACGAATAGCAGAACGTATGCCATTGGCATTAAAAGAAATAACTCTCATCAACGTTGGGCCTGCTGTTTGACAAATTTTGCCAAGCGAGTGCCTAGCGCAATAGCAAGTGCTTTTTCATCTTCTGAAATCGGCAATGCATTGTCCCCTCCTGCCACATGGCTAGGGCCATAAGGTGTGCCCCCAAACTGGGTTTGACTTAAGGCTTGCAATGAATAAGGTAAACCCATGATATACATGCCGTGATGTAATAAGGGCAACATCATCGACATTAAAGTGGTTTCTTGGCCACCATGCATCGAACTTGAAGACGTAAATACCCCTGCTGGCTTGTCAACCAGCGCGCCTTGCAACCATAAAGCCGTCGAACTATCCAAAAAATACTTCATAGGCGCTGCCATGTTACCAAAGCGTGTAGGACTTCCCAAGGCAAGACCCGCACAATGATTGAGTTCATCTAAAGACACATACACAGCACCTTTTTCAGGAACCGGTGGTTCAGTGGCTTCACAAACTGTCGATACAGGTGGTACCGTACGAATCAAAGCATCAACACCGTGCACAAGTTCAACCCCTCGGGCGATATAATTGGCCAGTTGGGCAACTGATCCTGTCTTGGAATAATACAGCACTAGAATATATGGATTACTCATAATATATATCTTGATAGATCCTCATCTTCCACCAATGCGCCCAGATGTGAATTCACATAATCGGCATCAATCAGAACTTTTTCACCTGATTTATCGGTAGCTTCAAAAGAAATCGTTTCCAACAATCGTTCCATCACGGTATATAAACGTCTTGCGCCAATATTTTCAGTGCGCTCATTGACTAACCAAGCTACCTCTGCAATGCGTGCAATGCCAGATTTATCAAAATCAATTTCCAGGCCTTCAGTTGCCATTAGTGCAATATATTGTTCGGTCAAAGATGCTTTTCTGTCGGTTAAAATCTTGACAAAATCAGCACCGGTTAGCGCAGTGAGTTCTACACGAATCGGCAAACGCCCTTGTAACTCAGCAACTAAATCAGACGGTTTTGCCATATGGAAAGCACCTGAAGCGATAAACAGGATAAAATCAGTTTTGACTTGGCCATACTTGGTAGAGACAACCGTTCCTTCCACTAAGGGCAATAAGTCACGCTGCACACCTTCACGAGACACATCACCACTATATTCTGAGCGTTTGGCAATTTTATCAATTTCATCAATAAACACGATACCATTTTGTTCGACTCTTTCTATCGCACGAACTTTAATATCCTCCTCATTGATAAGCTTTCCACCCTCTTCTTCGGTTAGAATCTTTAATGCTTTTTTAATGGTCAATTTTCGGGTTTTGGTTTTTGTAGTTCCCAATTGCTGGAATAAAGATTGCAATTGATTGGTCATATCTTCCATTCCGGGTGGCGCCATAATTTCCACCCCTACAGACATGGCTTGCACATCAATCTCAATTTCTTGACTATCCAATTGTCCTTCACGCAATTGCTTTCGAAACAATTGTCGAGTGGATGTGTCTTTTTCAGCTGCTGATACGCCTCGGGCCGGTGGTAATAAAATATCTAAAATACGTTCTTCTGCAGCTTCTTCAGCACGACTTTCTACGCGCTTGATTGCACGGTCTCGTTCTAAATTTAAAGACACATCAACCAAATCACGGATAATGGAGTCAACATCACGACCCACATAACCCACTTCAGTGAATTTAGTTGCTTCAACTTTAATAAATGGGGCATCGGCAAGTTTTGCCAAGCGTCTGGCAATTTCAGTTTTGCCGACCCCGGTTGGACCAATCATTAAGATATTTTTAGGCATAATTTCATTACGCAAATCTTCATCTTCAATCTTCATCCGCCGCCAGCGATTTCTCAAAGCAATAGCCACAGCGCGTTTGGCTTCATGTTGCCCTATAATATAATTATCCAACTCCGCTACAATTTCTCGCGGTGTCATTACAGTTAAAGTTTCACTCATGCTAATAATCCAATTGTTCTAATGTTAGGTTATGATTGCTGTAAATACAGATGTCAGCGGCGATATTCAAACTGTTTTTAACAATATCTGCAGCAGATAAATCACTGTGATTAACCATCGCTCGAGCTGCAGCAAGCGCATAAGGACCGCCGGAGCCGATCGCAATAATACCGTGCTCAGGTTCGATGACATCCCCATTCCCAGTAATGATAAGTGATGCCGATTCATCAGCCACAGCAAGAAGTGCTTCTAGACGACGCAACATTTTATCTGAACGCCAATCTTTTGCCATTTCAACCGCTGAACGCACCAAATGCCCCTGATGTTTCTCCAGTTTCTGCTCGAATCTTTCAAATAAGGTAAACGCATCAGCTGTGCCGCCGGCAAAACCCGCTAGAACTTTATCCTTAAATAATCGTCTAACTTTACGTGCATTGCCTTTCATGACAGTGTGCCCCATCGTCACCTGCCCATCACCACCTATGACCACTTGATTGTTTTTTCGAACCGATAAAATGGTTGTCCCACGAAATTGTTCCACATTCGATCCTTAGTTTAGACAGATTAATATCAATACAATGTATGGGCTTAATGTGACTTTTCAAGCCCATGAAAAGCTTTTTTTTATACTTTAAGAAAAGATACACCGCATTCTAAATCAGGCATGCCAAAAAATGCTGCAATGGTTTGCCCAACATCGGCAAATGTCATTCGTTGCCCAATATTTCTAGGTTGAATACTTTGGCCATACATCAACACTGGAATATGTTCTCGGGTATGATCTGAACCTGGAAAACTCGGATCACAACCATGGTCAGCAACAATAAATACCAAATCATTGGGTTGCAGCTGGGATTCAAACTGCTGAAGTTGAACGTCAAAAAGTTCTAAAGCTTGAGCATAGCCGCCAATATCACGTCGATGACCATACTTTGAGTCAAAATCGACAAAGTTAGTAAATACCAAACTACCAGATGGGGCTGTTTGCATGGCTTTCATTGTTTCTGCAAACAGGTGCTGATTATTATCGGCATGAATTACTTGCGTCACCCCCTGATGGGCAAAAATATCAGCTATTTTGCCTATGGAAATCACTTCATGACCTAAAACTTTTAACTTATCCAGTAAGGTTGGTCGATAGGGAGGCGTGGTATAGTCCTTGCGATTGGCGGTACGCTGAAAATGTCCTGGCTCACCGATAAAAGGTCGGGCAATCACTCGACCAATATGATACTC
>Ga0214923_10006208_pt1 | contig 13531 bp, 6 predicted proteins | sample LL1510_MetaG_FD_177993 | JGI IMG/M metagenome (GOLD analysis project Ga0214923, IMG submission 177993) | Freshwater microbial communities from Lake Lanier, Atlanta, Georgia, United States - LL-1510 | ecosystem: Environmental > Aquatic > Freshwater > Lake | place: USA: Georgia | collected 2015-10-15 | reverse complement strand
ATGTAGAACCTTTTCAAGACTTTGCAAATCCAGAAGTTGATGCAAAGATATCGAACGTAACAAGTTCAAACTATCAGTTTTTTGCAACAGGAAGTTTAGTTGAAACAACAGGTTTAGGGTTCCAACAGCCTCTTTGGAGCAAAAATAAGATAGAGATTGATATAACACCAGCAACAGAACAAATTTTTACTTTATATAATAGCGCAAGCGTTGGAAGTTATCCAATGGGTTATTGGAACCCTAACACGAAACTTTATGAAGGTATTGGAACAGGAAAAGGCATTGACAGTTATAGTGGAGATTTGGACGGTTTAAAAAATGCATTGAATGAACAAACTTTTGGATATACATTTTCAATTGACAATGGAGCAAGTATTCCAGAATTCGGATACAATTTATATGCAAGACAAACCAGCACATATGGTTTTCCATTTCATACAAAATTTCAACCAACTAGTTCACAACAAATATTGGCTTCAAACTTGATTTCTGAGCCTTTTCTATTAGAAAAAATCGTGTTGGAGATAAGTGGTGGTGTAGCTCTTGAGCTTGGAGGAGCAGCTAGCGTAGCAATCTGGAGTTTTTTTATTCTTAATTCTAGAAATGTAATTTCTGGTTCAAATTCAAGGCAACAAAATGTTAATTATACGGATGTTGGTGGTTCTAGCTACAGTAGCTTTACAACTTCCTCATTATTAAACAATACTATTTTAGATGTGGTAGATACAATTCAAATCGCAATAAGTGGGTCGAATGATCCTAAAGGTTATTTAGTTAGAGAACAATTGATTGAACCTTGGGTTGATTATGAAATCGCTACAACTGGATCATTTCAATTTTTGGCATCCAGCGTTGTTAAGTCACCTATATCATATGATTCTTCAATAAACAGTTCTTTTTCTGGTTCTTTATCCAATTTTAAAACAGTAGAACCAATACTTTCAATTTCTGGAAGAAATCAATATTACGATGTAAATGGCAGAGATTGGATTAACACTTTTGAAAAACCAGTTATCGTTGATGTGGGTACAATAAATCTTGGTGCTGGTAACGTGACAGTAAATATCAATGACAAATATACAAAACCAAACCCTTATATTCTTCTACCAACAGATAAGTTGACTTTTGGTTTTCAATTACCCTATCCTGATTCGAATTTATCCATATTTGAATCAAACTCCTTTATTTTTTCCCCACAAGGCATAAATAAAATCATTCTTTACGGTTCAACATTAAGACTTAATCCAGAAACAAATCAACTTGAAGAATATCATGACACATTAAATCAATTAGTTTCTTCAACAAGTATTCATGAAGTGATAGGAGAATAGTTAACGTTATGCCTCAATATGATGTAGAAAACAGATTCTCTTATTATAAAAGTTATTCAGACAACATTCTTGTTGGTAATCCAAAACCTGCTATTGGAGATACAACATGGGATCGAGTTGTTTCTGGAAGTGTTGTAAGTGGATCAGAAGAATACAAAGCAGCAACAATATTAAGTGATTATGAATATAAGAAAGCTAATAGATTTTACAAATCTGGAGAAGTTCGATATGTAAGACTACAAAGTTCAACTCAGACTATTGAAGATAGCCTTACACCAGATATTTTTTCTCTATATCTAACTGGCAGTGCATCAGGTTCGATTGGTTTTGATTTAAAATATAGAAATCAACTTATAGCTGCTTTGTATTTTGCAACAGATGGATTTGCTATCACTAGTTCTGCTGGTACACTTGGTCAACGTGTAAATAATACAGATTTTTGTTTTTCAAGCCCATATGAGAAGAAATACAGTTACGTTAAAAGACAAAGGCCAGAAAATTATACCGTAAATAATGTCACTGTGGTATTTAGTGGTTCTGGTGTGTTGAATACCACCTTTGATTTTAGCAATATAATTGGCAATAACATCCTTAATGCCCCTGACGCATATTCACTATCTGTTATTTGCTTAACTAAATCTGGAAGTCTTTATAATTCACAAAACGTTGTACTAGACTATTATGGAGATTTTTCTGGATCGTATAATGGAACCACATTCATAATACCAGCGGGACAAAATGGAAATAGTTTTATTGATAAAAGCTTAAGTAAAAAATTGATTTTCGGTATTAAACCTTCTCCTATAAGTGCTTCACTGAGCAGCTCTACAACTCCAAATTTACAAAGTTATTTGCCAGTTTATTGTACAGGTTCTATTATAGAAGGTTGGAAATACGGTCTTTATAACGGAGTTCCAACTAATTTTTCTTGTGTGTTTCGTCAAAACAAATATGGTCAATTCAGAGACATGCTTGAAGGTAGATTTTATACTCAAACATACAATAATCCTGCTGCTGGTGGACCATTGGATAGTGGTATAGCATTTATATCTGGCTCTGCGTTAGCTGGAGAAAGTGATGAATGGTTATCTGCTTCAATCTATAACGGAACAAATGTTCAAGCAGCATACGGTGTAAATCCATATGGTTCTGGAATATATGACAGTTATTATCGAGCTTCTCAGCCTTGGTTTGATAATGACCCAAGAGCGAAATAAAAGCAACTATATAAGAATAAGGATTAAAATCTAATGGGTTTACTTGATCAGAAAAAACGTTTGATGGACTTGATTCTTACGGACGAAGGACGTAGACAACTCGGGACAGGCAAATTTGTACCTGCTTATTATTCTTTTTCTGACGCAAGTGCTGTATATTCTCCCTTGGATACTTTTGTTTCTGGTACAGCACCAACAGACAACATAGCTACGTTAATAACGTTTGAAGCTTTTCCATTACCACAAGATCAAGTAGCTTATGAAGCTGATGACACAGGTGCATTAGCTGTTATGGGCAATAACAACTACTTTAGTTCATCCCAAGGCACAGTGCGTGTTATAAGTGGTCAATTAATAAAGGGTTGGGAAGAAGGCACACCAACAGTGTTGTCTGCATCTAACGCATTCACTTCTTTGGCAACAAGCATCATTAATGATAGTGGCAACAACTTTAGAAAGTTAATGATATTAAAAAGTCCAGACTTGTTGTACACGAACCGAGATGAATTCAAGTTAAGTGTTACAAGCAGTCAGTTTAAATTAGAACCTAACATGATGCCGGGAGATGTGCAAACAGGTCAATTAGATGCTACAGAAGCATTGTATAACGACAGAAGATTATCACACATTGATAACTTTAAGTTTTTATCACCAATTAACAAACGCAAAACAAATACCAACAATATAAGTCCCATAGGGGATTATGCTTCAGCAATCAATGGGAATAAACAAATCTTAACATACAATCAATTAAGAAATGAATTTTTAAATAATGTTGTTCAAATTGGTACAGTAACTGAAACAACACAACTGCAAAAACAAACAGTTTATTTTAATGAAACAAGTATTACCAATAGAATAGTTGGACAAATATTTGAAATTGGCGATGGGTATGTAACAAAATTGGATGTGATAGATTTCGGAGTGTTTACAATAAACAAAACAGATCCACGATTGTTCCCTGATGAACCACAACCGCAACCATTAAATCCAGATGTTGTAACTCAAACAACACGTATTCATATTTATTTTGTCGGTAAAGTAATGAAAGACTCAACCGGAACTGATAAATATCTTAATATTTGCACGTTGGTATTCCAATAATATACAACTCACTCATAATTGTTCTCAAAAGGCATAAGTTAATACTTATAACCAAGTTGAGAAAACAGTGCAGATAAAAACTACAACATATACCATTGCTAGTCCTGCAAAAGATTTTGCTTCACTAGAAGCTATAACTGACGAATTTTATCAATACACAATTGAATTTAATGTCAGTAAGGTAGCAGTTAAAACTACAAAAGCAGTTAGTTTGGTTGTAAAAACATATAAAAACAACCCATTAAATGCTGTGACTCCAAACATATTCGAAGAAGGTAAAACAAGTACAGTATTAGAACAAAATCCTGCAAATATCATTGACAAAATAAGAACACAAACAGTTGTTAACACAAACAAAATTATCAAAGCTAAATCAAGCTATCTAACAGTTAACAATTTTGTTTTGACTGATTTGATAGATAAAAACAACAATGGAATCGGTTATGCGTTAGTTAACAGTCAAGTTGCTGGTGAATTAAATGTGCTAAAAACAAGCAACAACAACATAAACGAAAAACCATTAGCAACAGACAGAACAATACCACAGATTAGCACAAATATTCTCAAGCAAGGAAAAGCAGATCCAGCTCAAAGTATTATAAGAACATATTCAACAAATACACCTTATGACACAAGTAACGGTACTCTAGGTATTATTTCATTAGAAGCAAGTTTAAACAACAATAATAATACCATAGCGGGTGCATTACTTTCTGCAAACAATTCAAAACAAAAACAACAAGCACCTAGCTACAAAACTTATATGATTGCCGAACAAGATCAAATACCTGTTCGTGTTTTGGTACCCTTTGAAAAAGATAAAATTGGCAAAGATAATTTTTATGTTTTATGTACGTTTCTTGACGATCAAAACAATATTGTGCAAGAGTTTACTCGGTTAGTAGATAACCTTACAAACATAACCTTTTTTACCAAACCAACAATACCACCGGAATTTCAAGTTTATAAACAATCAAATGGTCAATTGGCTTTAACATTTACACAAAAAGATAAAAATGCTTTTAGTGTTTTGTTATATCTTACTGTTTATAACCAAACAGATTCAATAGTGGACACAGTTCAAAATTTAGTGGGCACATACAACGTTCCATACGGTCAAACACAAACATTCTTAATCCAAAATGATAAATGTGGCTTATTGCTTTTTCGTGCATTAAGTTATAATGGAATAGACACAAGCACAGACTTCTCAAGCCAAACAATCGAAATCAATCCACCAAACGAAGATGTGATAAATAACAACGTTTTTGTGACATTAAATTATGCGTATGCTGAACAAGGATTAAAAGTATCTGTTACAAACATTCCAAATGATATCATGTGGATTAAGTTGTATAAAACAAACCTTACCATTGATCCAAACGCAGAAATCTTGATAACCATGTTTAATGTTGGAGGTATGGGAAGTAATAATGCTTTTGCGTATTTGGATACAGAACTGGATATTGGGAAAAACTATTGCTACCGAGCAACCGTGTTGGACATTTATGGTAATGAGTTGAATTCAACTGGGCTGCTAGAGATAAACTATAAACCACAAGTCTCTAGCTACGCATCTGTAACAGTATCAAATCCAATTATAAGAGATGTGAGTTTAATAGCTCAAAACTCAATTGGTTGGGATGTTTCTTTTAATGTGAATTATGCTATAATTCCCGGTCTTGAACAAAACGTTCGTAACTTGTTAACTAGTCAAAATCTAATTCAATATTACGGGAATGACATTACCGTAAATGAGTTGCAGCAACTTTTGGTGACAAAAGTGGAGCTTCGTGATTTAGACACAAATGATAAATATTTCATTGCGTTTACTGATGGAACTTTTGTGCAAAGTCAAACAAACTTTGGCTTTATTAAAAAGCCTTCAAAATATGTATACGAGTTAACAACATACACAAGACATCCAACAACATTGTTACAAGCAAACGTCCAAGTTGGGAAATCACAACCAAGACCTTCTTCGAATAATATAATTCCAAGATTACCAGAAATGCCAGAGTATCAATATAAACCTTTTAATGTCGCTCATCCACAAGGTTTGTTAACTGGCACCGTACCTAAAACAACTGGCAAAGAATTCGTAACTTACACTGGTTATAATCAACTGGAATTTGGTGAAATTGTTGATATCAGATATGTTGATATTGATCTTTTGCCTTCTATACCTTCTATTGTTTCTTTGCAACTTTTAAAATTTAACAAAAACCATTTACAGCTTAGATGGTCTATTGATGGAGATCAAACAAAAATAAGTCATTTTATTATTCGTAGACAAAATGTTATAACAGGAAAATTGGATTTAATTGGTAAATGTCATGGAATAAATGTTCAGAACAATTATTATTTCATTGATTCAATTCGTCCAACAGATAGTGGAGTTTACAAATACACTGTAACAATTCAATTTTTCGACATGACATTAAGCACAGATTACAATAGCAATGAAGTGGTGATATAATGCCAGCAACAAGAAACAAAATTAATCTTTCGTTTGGTCAAGTAGCGATAACACCAGTATCCACAACAACACCAACCGAACAAACTGCAACAACAATACAAGTTAACTTAGGTGAACAATCCACACAGCAGCAAACTGTTCAACTTGGAGCAACAACTGTTCAAGTCAATGCGACTGAACAAACAGTTTCGCAAAACTCACTTCAATATAGAACGTTTGAACAAACACCTATTCAAGCAACACCAAAAATAAATCCAGTTAGAGCGTTGCAAGGAAGAACAAGTTTAACGCAACAAAATCCGGTAAGAATTCCAACAAACAATCTTTTGTTTGAAGATCAGCCACAGGAAATTCGTGAAGCAACATTACCTGTAGAACGTCATAGAAGAAAAAATGGTATAACAATCAAAACAACAACAAACATAAGACCAGATTTGTTGGCTATGACTGATTTTAAGTCAATTTATAAAACAAACGAAATTGGATATACAAATTTTGGCGTTTATCTTTCTGAGCTTTATAAAGCAAGTGTATTAAGAGATACAATTCGTCGCTATTACTTCTTGAACGCAAATCAAGATACGCTTAGTCCTATATTGTCAAATATAAACAACAGCATTCGCTCTTCTATTTCAAACACACAAAATGTAATAACAAACTTAGATCAATTAATCAATGAATTCAATGATTTAAAAAGCGTTTTGAACGTAAAGAAAGCATTAGGTAGTGAACAACAAACAGAACCAGCAGCTCCACTTCTTAAATTTTCAAGTTTTTACACAGACAGAATGTTGTTTTCTTCTGAAGCTTACAATAGCTTTTCAGACACAAAATTAATTTATCAACTTATCGCAGATTTAACAAACATTATGTCTTTGTGTTCTTTTAATTTGTTGGATAATTTTCAAGACTTGGAACGAAGGCAAGATCCAGCTAGTGCTGAACCGGGGAGTGTTGTTGATCCAATCACAATCGATTCAACTTATGGCACATCACTTCGCTATACACCAAGCTCTATCAACGGTGTGTATGTTACTGACTATCGTCAATACAACAATATAATAAATGTTTTGCCAACAGAAAATGGTAATCGTATAAAGTTTTTGATTAACTTGCTCTCAAAAGAATTTAGAGTTTCCTATGGTTTGGGTTCTCCAAATCAACTTTCAACAGAAAAATCATTTTTTGGTTTTGGAAACAGCGGCAATCCATTTATTGCAATAAACGGAATTGTTCCATCAGATATATTCCTTGCTCCAAATGGAGCAAATGGTTTGGCATCTTTGTTTTATCAAGCTATTGAAGGTAATGCTGTTGTGTTACCTTTTGAAGCTAGACAAGTGGCTGGTGATGGTGAAACTGTTTTTGTTCCCGGTATCGAATATTTTGGTGATGGAATTCTAAATAATAATCCTATAAACTATAGATCATATCGAGATGATTTTAGCACGGTTTACACAAACGTACAAAACACTTACAACAAGTTGTTGCTTGAACAAGGTCAACAAGTAACAATGTTATTGCAAACGAATTTGTTAAAAAGTGTTGCTTTGTCTTTTCAAGAATGTCAAAATCAATTTAGAGATAATGGAGTTAACAGCGACTCAACTAGTTTGTTAATATATTCCTTGTTTTTGCTTGGAATAGGTAATACAAAACTGAAATATGAAACTTACAAGCTGTTGCTTTTGTTGATTCTTTATACAGAAAGAACAGTGGTAAATCCAGTTTCTGTAACAACTACTACAGTTAATAGATATCGTCAGTTGATATTGACCGAACTTTCAAGTCTTGGTTCAAATTCAGTTACAGAAGAAAACCTTGATAGTTTATTGGCAAACCAAATAAATTTTGTTCGTAAACTTTTTGAGGAAAGCATACTAAAAACTCCAAACCTAAACAACACAAATGCAACTGTAACAAATTATTTACGTTCACAAATTACAGTTGCATTAGAGCAATTTACAGCTTTAGGTGATGCATTAAAAGATGCACGTTGCGGACCAAACCTTTTTAAAAGCGTTAACAACTTTGCAAAAAATCTGTTCAATATATGCAGCGTCAACAACCAAGCATTGCATCTTAATGCTAGTTCAACTACAACACGTTTCAATGGATTGTCTATGACAGGAACATTGTTGTTATCATACGAAATAATTTCTTGTTTTGTTCAACAGTTTAGTACAGACGTTGTATTGAATACACAAGTAGAAAATACACAAATCAGCAATTTAAATATTGAATTTAAATTAGACACACAAACAGTTAACGATTTTCTAAATGAAACCGGCACAAACAACAATATATTGGTATCTTATAACAATAAGCTTATAGAAGAAGATGATATAGTAAGAAACATATTAGAATTCTTCCGTTTGCTGAATGCTGGATTCTCACAGGTTGAAATTCCTGTTGGCACAGATATTAGTGCATTAAAAGCTTTGGATGTTCAAGACATATCTCTTGGATATATTAGAACAGCTAAAAGCACTTTAAAATCATTTGTAGATAAAATGCAAGCTGTTAATCCAAGCAATATAGAAAATTTTGAGTTTTATATTCCGAGCGGAAAATATGTTTCTACTTCAAATTGGTTAGCAACAAAAATTGCACTACAAAATCCAAAACTAAGACTTTCAAACAAACAAAAAATTGTAAGTGTAGGAATTCCAAGAGGGTTTCTTGATGCTGCTCTTGGTGCTAGATTATCCAGAAACAATGTGGCTGGCAATAGCTTAAACCTTGATTTATCAGATTTGATTAATGTAAAAATATACAAACTAGGAAAGAATGATGATGGATTGGTTTATGACCCAATTTCTTACAAGTTTGATATGTCATTGTTTTCGTATGGATTTGACAATGCATTCCCAATAATAGAAAACGCACCTTCCAGTGATGACACATATCAAACACTATTAAATAAATTTCAATTTTATGACTTTGATGAATCTGTGAGATATAGTCAAATCTATCCAAAAACATTAAATGGTAATCAAAGTCAACCAAGTTTTTTGGATACAGATCCTTATTATAGAGAAAGACCAGTTTTAGGAACTGAAGTTGTTAACAACTTGTACACAAGTTTTATATTGGATAATTATTTAAACACATTAACTGGATTAAGTTTTACAGAAGATTGCTTTGTAGAATACACACAACAAGAAATTAATTCATTCAAAAAAGCAATGACAGATTATCAATCTGGAAATCGTACAGAATTGGCTAACGTTAAGTTTATGGTTGAAGGTTATCAAAGTTTGTTAAATTTCTTTACAAACAACGATGAAAAAAAACTAATGCTTACTCTTTGTAATGACATAGCAAAAACTGTTTTAAGGCCAAAATTATATGATCGAACTTTTCATATGATTATCGACATAAATGATTTTCCTATCAATATTCAAGAAACAAGAAAAACCGAAATAGGAAACAGTTGTTTGGAAAACTTAAGAACTACAAACCAAACACAAGAACGCAACGGACTATTGTTTCGTAAAAACGAAACTTTTGAAATATCTCAGTATTTTATTAATGTGGAGGTTATAGAATGACTGTTTCTTTAGCTGCTTCTTTACCATCGCTGCCAGTAACAGATGTTGATATTTCAACAATTCAGAACTTTAAATCTGAATTTGTCTATAATTTCTTTACATCTGACGAATTGACAAATGCTCCAAACATTGTACAGAATGGAGTTGCAGATCCTAATACTCCTAGTTTTGCAAGAAATGTACCACGTTATGTTCGCCTTAGTTGGTCCAAGTTTGTAGCACAATCCAAAGACACAACAAAACAAGAATTTGTTGATATATCAATTGGTAAAAATGCAAGATCAGTTATTGATGAAAACCAGTTGTCACTAAAATATTTTGGAACTTATGCACAACAAGAAACGTCGTTTACTCAAACAATACAATCATATTTTAGTTCGCTATGGGTTCGTAGCGGATTCAATCCTGCAAATTTGAGTATGGCTGATGTTATTAGACTACTACACGATATCACACCAACAGATATCGACCAAGAATTTCTAAATAGATATCTTGATTATGGTCAAAGTGAAAACATAAAAACAGATTCAGATTCAACAGATGAATTTCTGGAAAAACCAGAAGATGTTGTTACAAACATAAACATAGCAAATCGTGCATTTGGTAATTTATTTTATGACAAAGTATTAAATGATTCTCTTATGCCAATTGATCGATCTTCAGTAGATAACGTAACAGAACTTTTTAATAGACAAAATTCTACAACTCAAATCAATAATAAAATATTTTCTTCACAATATGATATTGGACTTAAAAACCCGTTATCTGTGATACCTGTTGAAAATTCTCCATATCAAGGTATTGTGTATCAACATACAGGATATGTGATTGAGCGTAGCGAAATAGTTCAAGGAATGGAAACAAACACTGTATTATATTACATTGAAGAACCAACTGTTGTGGAATATATTGACACACAAGTTGCATACAATCGCAGTTACACTTACAAGATAAAACCAGTAATCTCAGTACAATCTAGAGGTTATGATGTAGAAAGATCAGTAACTGCAATCACCACTTTCTTGATCTCTGGTCCGATAACCGCAACAACAGTAAAAACTGTGGATGAAACTCCTCCAGAGCCTCCAACAGATTTTTTTGTTCGTTGGGATTATGGTTTAAAAAAGCCGGTGCTTACTTGGAATTTTCCAATTGATTCACGTAGACATATTAAATATTTTCAAGTATTCCGAAGAAGAAACATAGGCAATACAAGACCTGCCCAACTTCCATTTGAATTAATTCGTATGTATGATTTTAATGATTTACAAAATGCTAACAATGTGTTTTATCGTAAATCCATACAATCAACTTCCGATCAAGCTTTTTCTTTTTTAAACAAAGGAGAAAATAATATTTCGAATGAAGTTGTGATAAATGCAAACAACATTGAGCAACAAACGTTTTTAAGCACAACAAGTTTTGTTGATGAAGAATTCGACAACCAAGGTTATTTCATATATGCAGTAGCTTGTGTTGACGCTCATGGAATATCTTCAAACTATAGCAATCAACTCGGTGTACGCTGGAACAAAGAACGTAATACAATCGATTTAATTGACATATCTGTGCCAAACGCTCCCAAGTGTTATCCAAACCTTTACTTAGAAAAAGATGCCTTTGTTGATACCATTAAAAATGAAGGATATAGTCAAATGACAATTGTATTTAATCCAGAATATATGGACGTTGTTGACAACAAAGGCTTAGATTTGCAGTTTTTGTCAACCAAGCCAGATAGCAAATATAGAATTCAATTGATTAACACTGACTTGCAAGAAGATCAGTTTTTTGATTTTACAATTAGAGATGATCGTTTGCGATAAAAAATTCAATTAACAATACATGATAGATAATGTTTCTTCAAAAGTAATCATTTGCATAGTTATGGATACTAAACGATAGGTTAACAAAATGGGATTTTTACAACAAGACACCAACAATATTATCATTGATGCTGTTCTTACAGATCTTGGTCGTCAAAAACTAGCACAAGGTTCGTTTAACGTTACTAAATTTGCTGCTGGTGATGATGAAGTTGACTACGGCATGATTGTTCGTTATGGACGCACTGTTGGTCAAGAAAAGATTGAAAAGAACACACCAGTATTTGAAGCTCTAACCAATAATAAAATGGCATTGGTACATCCTATTATATCTATACCAGATCCAAATCGTTACACACTTCCTTTAGGTCTTGTTACAGGCTTAGATGCAAGCAGTCAATTGATTATAACTGGAACAAGTAGAACAGTTACTGTAACAGTTTCCCAAACTTTAACAGGTAATGAAAATGTTCCACCCGAGCTTTTCGACAATCAATTTCTTGTTGTATGCGACGATAGATTTGTTCGTATAGGTAATGCAACACCTATCATTGATCGTAATCGTATGGCTTCATACATTCTCACATCAACAGGGAGAACAGCTTATCAAGGTGCTACCTTACAACTAAGTGTAAGTTCTAAAGCTATCACAAGCGCACAGTTTTTGATTTATGGTCAAAATGCTGCTAAAACAATTATTAGAACACCGATTCGTGTAACAGGCATGAATTCTGGTCAAGTAGTTGAGTTTGTAACTTCTATTTCACAATCATAATAAGGATTACCTAAATGGCAACATTTGAATTTTTCGGTCCACAAGATAAACGAACTCAAGGTGATGTTCTTGAACAATTAATTGATGTTATCGGTAATGACGTTTCTTCTTCTGTAACAAGAAGAAAATATCAAGTTTGGGTAACTGGTTCTGGAACTGGTCCCGGCGTCACTAGCTCTTTGTTTCAAACTGTATTCGACCAAGATTACTCTTTGCAAACAGCTAACCAAGTGTTTGATGTTACTATTGGTGTTCACACAAGCTCATTGCTTGTAACTGAAACAACATCAGCATATGACGCTGTAAATGATCAATATTATTTTCCAAGTACATCATTGATGATGCGTGAAAAGATTGATCTTTATCGCACCTTTGCTCAACAACTTCTTGGAGATGACAAACAAGTATTTACATTTATTTCTGGGTCAGATAACGGAACTCCAATCAGAGAAGCTTTGTTTTTTAGCTATAAACGCTTGTTCTCCAGAGATCAACTAAAACGTGAAACATATGCAATGCGTGTGTTTTATAGTGGATCATCAGCAACACCATTCGGAACAAATCCACCAAGCGATCTTTCATCTTCTGGTACAGCAGAAAAGATTTATACAGACATTGGTTCTGCAACAAATATTAACACACAATATCCCGGTGGTTCTGTAGGAACTCTTGTTGATACAGCTAGCTCAACACAAGTTGGTCTTATTTGGCACGATCAAGGTATAGTTGTTCTATCTGTTAGCCGTTCTTTTAATGGCACCCAAGCAATTACAGGTTCTATTAATAGCGTAACAACTTTAACAGAACCATTCTCAGGCTCTCTTATCACTCTTCCAAATGCATTGTTCTACAGTGCAAGCGTAGATGATGTTCTCGACTATTTCTGCTCTACACGTTTCACTGGCTCTGACGCAACTGTTATGGCTTTCCAAAACCAAACAAACATCAATAGCTCTGTGTACTTCTGTAATTTCCAAGCAGATCGCTTCAACTATTCAAGCAATCCAACATATACTGATGATGATGGTAGAATTGTTGTAATTGATCCCGGTCAAGAAGACATTCAACGTAGCTTTACCTTTATCACAAGCATTGGTTTGTATGATTCAGAAAACAACTTGCTTGCTGTTGCTAAAACTTCAAGACCCATTTTGAAGAATGCACAAAGGTCATATACTGTCAAGGTACGTTTGGACTACGCTCGTAAACAACGTTTTACCTTAAAAACCAACAAAAAATGAAATA
>Ga0214923_10006205_pt1 | contig 13536 bp, 1 predicted proteins | sample LL1510_MetaG_FD_177993 | JGI IMG/M metagenome (GOLD analysis project Ga0214923, IMG submission 177993) | Freshwater microbial communities from Lake Lanier, Atlanta, Georgia, United States - LL-1510 | ecosystem: Environmental > Aquatic > Freshwater > Lake | place: USA: Georgia | collected 2015-10-15 | reverse complement strand
GCTGCTGGCCGCCGGCACGGCGGACATTGCCGTCGGGTCGCCGGCGGTGGGCGGTTCGGCCACCGTCACGCTCGCGGACGTCGGTGCCACCGGCACGCTGCGGATCACCGCTCAGGAAAGCATCCTGTCGACGATCGACGGCACCGCCGACCTGCGCGGCGACCGGGCCGAGCTGACGGCGACGACCGGCCGCATCGAGATCGAGACGTCCGTGAATGCGCTCGTCGTCTCCGCGCTGCAAAAGAATCAGAGCATCAAGATCACCGACGTCGGCGCCGGTGCGACACCGGTGCTGCTGGAGTCGGTCGCGGGCGGATCGCAGGCCGACGTCCGGGTGAAGGCACAGCGGTCACTGGATGCAAACTTCGTCCAGACCACGGGCACCGTGTCGTTGCAGACGCTGGGAACCGGTGCCGACATCATCGTGGGCCTGATCGATGCCGTCGGCAACACGGTCTCGCTGGCGGCCGCCGACGCGATCCGCGAGCAGACACCGACCGATCCGGAAGCCGACATCGTGGCGACCACGGTCTCGCTGTCCGCCGGCACGGGCGGGATCGACGTCCATCTCGACGCCGATGCCGTGTCGGCCGTCGCCCTGCCGACGGCGACCGTCGGGATTCGGAACGACGGCAGCCTTTCCATCGGAGACGGGACGGCCGGGATCGTCGGCGGCGCCGTCACGCTCACGCTCGGCGGCACGCTCGCGCAGACGAAGTCGATCGCGGCGTCACGGCTCGTCGTCGCGTCGACGACTCCCGGCGGAGGTGTCGGCACGACGCTGCAGCATGCGGGCAATGCGATCGGCACCATCTCGATCGCCGGCGGAACGAATGCCGTGTCGCTCGTGAACGCCACGGCCCTTCAGATCGATGGCGTCAGCGGCACGGCGGTGTCGCTCCAAGCCGGGGGAGTCCTCTCGCAGGCCGCCACGCCGACCGCCCGGATCACCGCCGCCGCACTGACCGTGACCGCGACCGGTGCCGTGACGCTCGACAACGTCGCCAACGCGGTGACGACCATCAACGGCAGCACGACGGTCGGCACCTTCACCTACGTCGATGCCGATGGTTTCAACGTGGTCACTCCGGGCATCTCGGCCGGCGCCGCGCTGGCCGGCAACGGCGATATCGCGCTGACCGCGACCACGGGTGATCTCTTGGTCGTCGGCAGTCTCACCGCGCTGGCCGATCGGATCAAGTTGTCCGCGCCCGCCGGCACCATCACCCAGAAAGCGGGAACGATCACCGCCGACGTGCTCGAGTGGACGGCGCGAACGAGGCCGGACTTGCCGAATCTCGCGGTCAGTGTGTTCGGCCTGAATCTGACGGGGCCTGGGCCTCTGCAGATCGGCGGTTCCGGCCAGCCGATCACCGTAGCCTCGGCGAGCACGGCCGACGGCGACATCACGATCGTGGGCAGCGATGTTGTGATCGATGGTCCCGTGCAGGTGGGCGGCCCCGGCAGGAGCGTGTCGGTGTCGGCGAGCGGCTTCCTGCGCTTCCAAAACACCGGCCGAATCATCAATGCCGACACGACGGGCTCCGTCGCCCTCGGCGTGGGCACGACGATCGGGTCGACGAACACCGAGACGACCGTCACCGCGGCGGGCACCCTTCTCGTGAGCTCGGGTGCGGCCGCCAACCTCAAGACCGACATCGGGGCGCTCGTGGCCACGGTCGCCGCCGGCGGACTCACGATCGCGGACGTGGGTGCGTTCTCGGTCGTGGCGATCAACGCGGCGGGTCAGCCCGTGTCGCTCGCCGCCACCACCGGCATCACACAGGGTGGCGCCATCGTCGCCGATGCCCTCACGGCCAGCAGCACGACGGGCGGCGTGATCCTCACGGCCTCCAACGACGTGACGAGCATCGGCGGTTCGACAGGAGCGGGTGACTTCCGGTTCACCGACGCCAACGGATTCACCGCCGGCGTGATCACCGTGGGCACCGCCGCCACGGGCGACGGCAGCATCGAACTGACGGCCTCACTCGGCAACCTCGTCCTCACCGGCAACCTCACGGCGATCGCGGACACCGTCACGCTGCGGGCCCCCGCAGGTGTGATCACGCAGAGCGCGGGTGTGATCACCGCCGACACGCTCATCTGGCAGGCGCAGTCGGCCTCGTTCTCGTCGGGGAACCAGGTGGACAGCGTCGGCATCAACGTCACGTCGATCGGGTCGGTGCGCATCCCGCAGATCGGGACCGCAGCCGGCACCCTGCGCATCGCCGAGGTGACGACCGTCGACGGCAACATCGAAATCGTCGGTGACGACGTGCGGATCTCCGGGCTCGTCCAGGCGGGCGGTGCCGCGGGGACCGTCGTGATCACCGCCGCCACCGGCGGCATCACGTTCATCCAAAACGGCCGGGTGGTCGCCGGCGGCGACGTGACACTCGCCGCGGCCACCGGCATCGCGTCGTCGACGGCCGCCCCGTTGGTCAACGTCACGACCCCCGCGGTCCTCCGCGCCACGGTCGGCTCGGGCGGCATCGATCTCGACACGGCCGTGGGCGGCGTGTCGGTGTCGGCAGCCGGCGCCATCGTGCTCGCCGAGGCCGATGCGGCGACGCTCACGAACGTGATCTCGGACGGCGGCAGCGTGACGGTGGTCGCGGGCGGCACACTCACCGCTTCCAGCGTGTCGGCGGCCACCGGCAGCGTGAGCCTCTCCACCACCTCCGGCGACGTGGTCCTGGGCGCCGTCGCGGCCAACGCCACGACGGGCACCGTCACGGTGAATGCCGCGGCCGGCATCACCGACGGTGACGCGGGCGTGGATGTCACGGCGGCCAACGCCCTGCTCACGGCCCTCGCCGGCGGCATCTCGGCGGACCTGGCCGTGGCGACGGCCGCCGCGAACGCCCCCGGCACGATCGACCTCTCGGACGTCGACGCCGTCACGCTCACGAGCGTGATCTCGGCCGGCGGCAGCGTGTTCGTGACGGCCGGTGGCGCGATCACGGCGACGGCCGTGACCGCGTCCGCTGGAAACGTGGCGCTCCTCTCGACTGCTGGCGACATCGGCATCGGTGCGGTGGCGGCAAGCGTCGTGGCCGGCGGCGTGACGGTCGATGCCGCGGGGAGCGTCGTCGGCATCGGTGCCGGCGTGGATCTGATCTCCGCGATCGCCACGCTCACCGCACGCGGCGGATCGATCGGTCTCGACCTCGCGGTGGGCGGCGTCTCGGCGACGGCCACGGGCGACATCAACTTCACCGACACGGACGGCATCACGCTCACGAGTGTCGTCTCGACGGGCGGCAACGTCGGCGTGACGACCGCGACCGGTGGCATCGCGGTGACCCAGGTCTCGGCGAACGCCGTCTCCGGGAGCGTCGCGCTCAACGCCGCCGGCGGGATCACGGATACCGATGCCGACCTCGACATCTCGGCCGTGTCGGCCTTGCTCATCACCGGCACCGGAGGAATCTCGGCCGACCTCGCGGTCGGGTCCGTGATCGCCACGGCCCCGGGTTCGATCGATCTGGCCGACGCCGACGCCGTCGCGCTCACGAGCGTGGTCTCGACGGCGGGTAACGTGGTCGTCGTGGCCGGTGGACCACTCGTGGCCTCGAGTGTCGTCGCCACGGTCGGGAGCGCGGCACTGACGACGTCTGCGGGCGATATCGCCGTCGGCAGCGTGACGGCGACCAACGCCACGATCACGGCTGCGGGTGGCATCACCGACGCGGACGCGACCACCGACCTGACCGCCTCGTCGGCGACGCTCACGGCCGTCACCGGCTCGATCGACGTCGATCTCGCCGTCTCGACCGTCGGCGGCACCGCCGCCGGCGGGATCCTCCTCTCGAACACCGGCGCCGTCACGCTCTCGAGCCTGCGTTCGACCGCCGGAGACATCACCGTCTCCACGACCACAGGCGGCATCGCTGTCGCGGGCGTCACGGTCAACGCGACGAACGGCGTCGTCCGGCTCCAGGCCCCGGCCGGCTCGATCACGCAGCCGGGCGGCCCGGTCACGGCCGCGGTGCTCGGGATCGTGGCCCCGGCGGCGACGGCGATCGATCTCTCGAACGCCGGCAACTCGGTCTCGACGCTCCAGACGAGCATTGGAACCGCGACGCTCTCGATGGCAAACGCCGGTGCACTGTCGATCGTGGCCGACGCGGGGCTCGCGATCGGTCGCGTCGTGGCCCAGGGCACCGTCGCGGTCGGCACACCCGGAAATCTCACGGTCGGCCCGCCCACGATCCCCTTCCCGGTGCTGCAGAGCACCACCCAACTCGATCTGCGCGGGGTGACGGGAACGGTCTCGCTCGTCAACGGCGGCCGGCTCGTCGCCCCGTCCGTCCTGCTCAACTCGACGAACCCCGTGATCGATGTCGGCGGCACGGTGACGACGACGACGAGCCTCAATCAGGCGGTTGACTCGATCAACCAGCTCACGCCGATCGGCGGAGCGATCTACCAGATCGCGGTCGGGGCGAACCTCACGCTCTCCCGGCCGCTGGTGTTCAACCGCCCGGTCGCTCTCGGCGGGGCGGGATTCACGCTCTCCGGTTCGACGAACGTGACCGATGGTGTCGTCCTCAACGCGGGCGCGAGCGGCAGCCGTGTCACGAACCTCGCCTTCGCGGGCTTCAGTGGCACGGCCGTGCGAATCGCTTCAGCCACGGGTGTCTCCATCGGCGGCATCAGCGTGAGCAACGATCGCGTCTCCGGGAATGGACTTTGGATCTCGGGGACGAGCACGGGCACCACCGTGCAGGGCTCGCGGTTCACCAACAACGACGTCGCCATCCGGCTCGGTGAAAGCCGCACCACCGGCGCGACCGGGGCGATCCTCGGTGGACTGGCGTCAGGCGAACGAAACACGATCGCGGGAGCCCGACGGGCGGGGGTCGTCGCGACGGGCTTCTGCACGGGAACGCAGGTGATCGGCACGAGTTTCACCGCCAATCCACGAACGCGGACGCCGTTCGATGTGCGGAGTTCCCGCGGCCTGAGGATCAGCGGGACCAACGTCGAGCGAACCCAGACGAGCCGGGCGGCGGTGCCCGCCGCGGCGGTCCGGTTGGTGTCTCGCTAAACCCGAGCACCACCTCGGGCGGGCCCGAAATCCTGCCGAATCCTTGCAGCCGGCGCAATTCGCCGCGATGATGCGGGTGGACGGCCCATGTCAGGGGCGGGCCTTCCGCTTCACGATTTTGCGGCGAACAAGCGGGGCAAACCCTGCGTATTGTGCATCGTTTGAGCGGTTTGGTCGGGACGGTGGTGTCGGATTTCCGATACACGCCGGAACGACGGCGCTGCTCCCGCGTTCAATACGGAGTGATTGCCTCGACCCGCTCACCTCAGATGTCGTGCCACCTCTTCTGCGATCGAACCCTCGGCGGAACCCCCTGACATGAGTCCTCGCTTCGAACCCAGCAGGCTCTCTGCCCTCTTCGGCCGGCCGACGACCATCTCCCCGCGTCGAGTCCCGCGTCGACGAAGCGGGATGCGGTGCGATCGACGTCGCTTCGCGCCGAGTGCGGAGACGCTCGAAGCCCGTCAGATGCTGGCGGTCTTCTACCGGGGTGTCGATCAGTCGAACACCACATCGGCGAGCGAGAGTTTCGTCTACGTCGTGGATGTCGACGCCACCGGCACGGGGGAGGTGTGGCTGCGCTACGAGGCTTTGCGCAACCGGATCGACATCGCCGACAATCCGGGATTCGGAACGGTGGATAACCTCCGCATCGCTCCCCAACCCGGGTTTTTCGGCCCCGCGAAGATCACCCAGAATTTTCCGGCCCCGTTCAGTCTCACCGGTACGGCGACGGTAGGGTCGGTGGCCTGGAACGTGGTGGGCCAGTTGGAGAGCTTCACCGCCGGGGCGATCCTGATCCGCACCGCACCTCAAGTCAGGGTCTTCGTCGCCAATGGTGACCCGCTTCCCCTCGCGTTCCAGGTCGAACCTCTGACGGTGGGCGGTACCGCAGCCGCGGTCGACGTCGCGGGACCCATCGATGCGACCCTGAATCCCTTCACCTCAGCGCCCGACCCGTACCAGCACTCGATCGTCGCCGGCACGATCTCCGTGCGGGCGGCCATGACGACCGGTGTGTTCACCGACCTGCGGGCCGAGTCGCTCATCGATCTGCAAAACGTCCTGACGAGTTCGACGAACGCCTACGTCGGGAACGGAGACTTCCGACTCATCGCCGGTGCCAGAGTGTCGGGTGACCTCGGCGTGTACGTGGGCCAGGCGGGCTTCGGCACGGGCTTCGGCGCGGGGGGGGGTGACATCGTCATCGATGGCACGGTGTCATCCGGTTCGAGCGTCACGCTGAACACCAACTCCGCGACCCAGCCGGTCAACATCGTCACCGGTCCTTCCGGCCTGATCACGGGTGCCGGTGGGAGCCTGACGCTCTTCAATTCCGGACTGGACGGCGGGTCCATCGACATCAGGTCGTCGAATTTCGCGGTCACGAACGTGAGCACGGGTGCGCCGAACAGCCCCGTCCGGGACATCGGCGTCACGATCGACCAGACGGTCGGCAACCTGCGGATCACGGCCGTACCGAGGTCACGAGGGCAGATTTCGCTCAAGGCGAGCGCCCCGAACTCGACCATCACGATCGATTCAAACGTGGAGACCGAAGCCGGGCTCGCGCTCGAGGCCGCCGTCCTCGCGGTGAATCGGCCCCTCCGCACCAGTGCCGGCAACATCGTGCTGACGGGCAATACGGTGACCGTCGGCAGCAACGTCACGGCAGGCTCCAACGGCGTGGGCAGCGTCTCGATCAAGAGCCGCACGGGGAAGGTCACGCTCTCCTCGGCCGCGGTCGTCGCCGCCCTCGACGAGACCATCACCATCGAGTCCGCCACCGATATCGACAGTCAAGCCAGGCTCGAGACCGGCCTGCTCGATCTGAACGCCGGCAACGGGATCACGCTCAAATCCAATGCCCGCGAGATCAAGGCGACGGCGAACGCCGGCATCAACGTGTCGGACGACGACTCGCTCCTCGTCCGATCGGCGGTCGCGGGCAAGGGTGACCTCGTCATCTCGGCGCTCGGCCTGCTCGAGGTGACGACCGCCACCGTCGCGAACACCGGATCCATCGATCTCGATGCGGGCGGACGGCTCCTCGTCGGCGTGGCCCGCACGACCGCCGGATCGATCAGCCTTGCCGCCCAGGCGGGGGAGGTGCGAGTCAGTGGCACGGTCGCCGTCGGCGGCGGCACCAATGGATTGTCGGTGTCGAGCGGGAAGAGTGACGTCGTCATCGAGTCGAGCGCGGCCGTCACCGTGCCCGGTGACGTGGCCTTCGCCGCTCCGCTCGGCCGGGTTCTCACACCGGGAAGCATCACGAAGGTCGTCGTCGAGAACCCGGGCAGTGGATACGCACAGCCTCCAGCGGTGACGTTTTCATCCGCGACGCCCGCCCAGGCCAGCGCCGTCGTCGGGCGCTCCGATCAGGTGGCCGGGATCTCGCTTGCGGCCGGCGGGAGCGGGTATGTCGCTCCGGTGAGCGTGCTCATCGGGCCCCCCGCGACCGGCGGCGTGCAGGCGACCGCAGTGGCGACGGTGACGGGCGGAGTGATTACAGGGGTGACGATCACGCAGGCAGGGAGCGGCTATAGTTCCAGCTCGCCGCCCTCGATCTCGTTCGTCGGTTCAGGTGGCAGCGGCACCGGCGCAGCCGCCGTCACGCTCGTGGGCAGTACGGTGTCGGGGCTGCAGGTCACCGCCGGCGGCTCAGGCTACGTCACGGCTCCGGCGGTATCACTCGTCGGTGGCGGCGGTCGAGACGCGACCGCCCGTGCGTTCATCACCAACGGCGTGGTGACGAGCCTCCAGGTCACCAATCCAGGCACGGGATACACGTCGGCTCCGACCGTGATCTTCAGCGGCGGCTCCGGCTCGGGTGCCCAGGCGGTGGCCCAGATCGGTGGCATAACGTCGGTCGTGGTGTCCGACGCGGGTTCCGGTTATCAGGTGCCGCCGCAGGTCGTGATTTCGTCGGGGGCCGGAGCACTCGCCGGCGCCATTTCCGTGGATGGATCGGGCGCGATCACGAGCATCAACCTGTCGAGCCCCGGTGCCAACTACGGGATCGCACCTTTGGTCGAAATCTTCGACTCCACCGGTGCCGGGTCGGGCGCCGCCGCCGTCGCCGAACTCGCGAGTGGCGTCGGCTCGTTTCTGCTGACCAACGGCGGGTCTCTCTATCCGTCGACGCCGGCCGTCGACGTGGCCCCGCCCCCGCCGGGTCCGACGAGTCGCCTTGCTGTCATGGAAGCGGTGATCTCCGGCGTCGTGCAATCGATCGGCAGCGTCGCGTTCGGCGGTGCCGGCTACTCGCCGAACGTGCAGGCCGCCTTCGTCGGCGGCGGCGGCGGGAGTGGCGCGCGGGCCACGGTCAGGATCAGCGGCAGTCTTATCGACGACCCGATTCCGATCACGTTCGGTGGCACCGGTTATTCAAGCGCACCGCTCGTGACGGCGCCCTTGCCCACGGGTCCGGGCGGCGTGCGGGCGACGGCGGACGCGTTTCTCGGACTGACCGCACAATCGCTGGCGCTGACCTATGATCCGCCGACGATCGCCAATCCGAATCCAACCCGCTTCGCAGTCGCCCCGACCATCACGTTCGCGACGCCCGCGGGCGGCCAGGCGGCCCAGGGCAGGATCAACCTCGACGGCACCGGCCAAGTGGTGGGCGTGACCATCCTCGATCCTGGTTTCGGGTATACCTCGCTGACCAACGCGGACGTCACGATCAGTGGCGGCACGTTGCTCGGTCCACCGGGCCGGGCCCTGGCGCTCTCCACCAACTCGACCAATTTCACGGTTTCGAGGATTCAACGGACGAACGCTGGTTCGGGTTACGAGACCGACGTGGACCTGGCGTTCACGGGCGGGGGAGGCGGTGGCGCCGTCGCACGCGCTCAGGTGCGGGGCCCGATCCAGAGCGCGATCCTGACGTTCGGTGGGTCCGGATATACCGCACCTCCTCAGGTGCAGTTCGTCGACGCCTTCGGAACGGGTGCCCCCCCGCTCTCGACCACACTCAATGCCACCGTCACCGCGCTGAGGATCATCGATCCGGGTTCGGGTTATACGGCGGCGCCCACGGTGACCATCGCTGCACCGGCGGCGGGGGGTGTGCGGGCGACGGCGACTGTCGGAGTCACGAACGTGGTCTCGCGGATCGTGCCGACGGCACCGGGTCGGAACTATGACCCGGCGACGACGACCGTCCGCCTCACTCCCGTGGCGGGAGGTGCCGGTGCCGTATCCAGTGCCGTGAGCGTCGATGCCTCCGGTCGGATCACCGGTATCAACGTCGCTGTGGGCGGCCGCGATTACGTCACACCCCCGACGGTGACGATCACCGATTCGAGCGGCGGTGGCAGGCAGGCCTTGGCGACGGCCGTGGTCAGCGGGGGTCGGGTGACTGGATTCACGATCGCAAGCCCGGGTATCGGCTACAACCCCGAGACGACCACGGTCACGCTCACGTCGGCCGGAGACGGCGGTACGGCCGTCGCCAATCTCGACGCGCTCGGTCGGATCGCCAGTGTCACCGTCACCAATTCCGGTTCCGGGTATCAGGCCGGCAGTGGCGCCCCGGTCGTGAGACTCCTGGAATACGGCGTAGGTGCACAGGCCACAGCCTCGATTGCCGGCGGCCAGGTGACCGGCGTCACGATCGCCCCCGGTGGTGGCGGGACGAATTACGCGGTCGCTCCGAAGGTGCAGTTCGTCGGTGCCGCCGCGGTTCCGGCGACCGGCAAGGCGGTCATCGGCGGCATCGCCGCGATCAGCGGTGGCAGCCTCTCTTGGACGGCGTCCAACGGCCCGCTCGACTCGCTGCTCGACACCTTCTCGAAGGTGAGCATCAACCTTACGGCCCCCGGGGACCTCGTATTGAGCAGGGCCCAGGGTGCCCTGACATTGCTGGGTGCATCGACGAAGGACGGATCGATTTCGATCTCGGCCCCGTCCCTTGCGGTGGCCGGGCCGGTCAATGCCGGAAACTTCAGCGGCCGGCCGAATCTGGCGATCACGTTGGCCGCTACGTCCGGAGACCTGCTGATCGACGCCAAGGTGGGTGATCTCGTCGCCGGCGCGAACATCCCGACGCCCGTGGCCAAGATCGTCACGCTCCGCGCCGACAACGGCAGCATCTCGGCCACGAACCCCGCCGCCGCTGGTCTGATCACCACCACCGATCTTGTGGTGCAGGCGCTCTCGGGAGTGACGGTGCGCACCAACGTCGCATCGATCCGTGGAGGGGCCAGCAGCAATGCCGCGAACGTCACCGTCGTGCAGACATTCAAGAACAGCGATGGCAATGTTCTCCCCCTGACGGTGGGCACGCTCGACGGCCCGCTCGCCTCGAGTAACGGCACGATCACCGTCACCGCGGGCAACGCCATCCGAGTGGGTGCCATCGACGCTCAACCGGGCGGCTCGGTGGTGCTCGCCGGAGCGACCATCGACGAGATACCCGTCGACGTCGGCGTGACGGACGTGCGGGCTTCGACCGCACAGTTCACGGCGACCGACGGGCTCATCCGGCTCGATACGAACATCGGGGGCCTGATCGCCTCGGCGCCTTTGTCCTCGATCGAGATCCGCAACGTGTCCGGGGCGTCGCTTGCCGCCACGCTCGCCAGCCGCAACGGCGCGACTCTCTCGTCGGACAGCACGATCGCTTTGAACGCCGTCACCAGCACGAATGGCGGGGTGTCGGTCACTGCGATCGGCCCCGCGTCCGACATCTCGATCGGATCGGTCACGGCACCCGGTTTTCCGATCAAGCTCGCGGCGGGTCGCTCGATCCTGCAGACCGATCCTTCGAAGGCTTCGATCACCGGCGGGAGCGCCGACCTGACGGCGACGGCGGGCACGCTTGACCTCTTTTTGGCGACCGAATCGGCGAGTGCCGTCGCACCGGGAGCGATCAGCCTGCGGAACACAGGGGCGATGCAGATCCTGCTCGCCGAGAGTACGACCGGTCAGCCGATCACGCTCACCGCGGCGGGCACGCTCTCGCAGAGCGGCCCGATCCGTACTGCCGGCCTCCTCTCGGTGATCGGCAACGGTGTCAACGACATCGTCCTGCGGGCGGTCGACAATCAGGTCGGTTCGTTCACCGGCAAGAACCCGGGGGCGGGCATCGCGTTCCGTTCCCGGACCGCGCTTGCCGTGGCGGCCGCCGGGGTGTCCGGCGGCGCCGTCGAGCTGGCCGCCGGTGGGGATCTCACACAGCAGGGGCCGATCTCGGCGACCGTGTCGGTCGATGCAGCTGCGACGACGGCGGGAGCGGTGCGGCTCGATCGGGTCGATAACGCGTTCCCCGTGCTCACGGGCCGCACGTTCAACGGCGGATTCACGGTGATCGGGGCGGGCGGTTTCTCCGTCGGAACTTCGGGCATCGTGGCCGGGACGGAGGCGCCCGTCGCTGGCAATGGAAGCATCGCGGTCACGGCGATGGCTGGTGGCATCACACTCCTCGGCGACCTCACGGCCGTGCTGGACACGATCACGCTGCAGACGCCCGCGGGCACCGTCACGCAGACCGGGACGAGCAGGATCACCGCGGGTACGCTGCGGCTGACCACGTCCGGTCCGGCGACCCTGATTCCCGCCAACAACTCGATCGGCAACGTCATCGAGGATCTCGGGGGCAACATCACGATCGGTGTTCCCGGGCAGCCAATCACCGTGCCGGATGTGTTCACGGCAACGGGCAACATCACGATCCTTGGCAGTACCATCACGATCGCGGGCAGCGTGCAGGCCGCCGGTACGGGCAGCGTGACGGTCACAGCGAGCGGGCCGGTGTCGTTCGGGCCCGCCGGTCTCCTGACCGGGTCGGCCGTCACGTTCTCGGCCGTGGGCGACTCTCAGCTCCGCGTGGGGGCCGACTCCCCTGTCGCATCCGCCACGGTGACCGCCGGATCGCTCACGCTTTCGTCTCCGGGCAACCTCCGACAGACCGGACCGATCGTCGCCACGGCTCTGTCCACGGCAGTCGGCAGCGGGTCGATCGCGCTTGGAGACAACGGCAACTCGGTCGGAGCGTTCTCGGCATCGGCACCCCACTCCGGTGGCAACGTCCAATTTGTCAATGCATCCGGCTTCACCGTGGTGGCGCCGGGGGTGCAGGCGGGAACTGCTGCGGCCGGCGACGGGTTCGTCACGCTCACCGCCCGTACCGGCGGTCTCTCGGTCTCCGCGCTCATCGACGCCCCGGGTGACGTGGTCGAACTGCGTGCACCTGCCGGGCTCGTGACGACCACGGTCACTCCCAATGCCCAGACGCTCATCATCATCGATTCGTCCGGCGGCGGAGTGCCGTCAGGCCCGATTGAAGCCGGCAACACCGAGGCACTCATCGGTGCCATCGATATCATCAACTCGCTGCCGGTGACGGGTGCGATCTATGAGGTCATCGTGACGTCGTCGCTGACGCTCACGCAGACGCTCACCTTCACGAATGCCATTGCCCTCTCGGGGAGCTCGAGCGGCGTCGTGATCGACGGAGCTGGTTCGGTCCCGAACGGCATCGTCATCGGGCCTTCGGCAAGTGGCAGCAGCATCACGAACCTGGCCTTCGCGAATTTCAGCGGGACGGCGGTGGCCGTGAATGGTGCTCAAAACGTGGCGATTCAGGGCCTGACCGTCACCAACTCCACGACCGGCTTGGCCCTGACCGGAATCCTCAACGGCACCACGATTCGGGGCTCCACGTTCCGCAACGTGCAAACCGGCATCCAACTCACCGGTGCACAGCAGGCGACGATCGGCGGCACGGCGTCGTCCCAACGGAATCGGATCGAAGGGGCGACACGCGCGGGCGTGCAGGCGACCGGTTTCTGCACCGGAACGAGGGTCCTCGGCACCACGTTCACCGTGAACCCGCGGACCAGGACGCAATTCAACGTACGCGGCTCCCGCGGTCTGCGCATCTCGGGCACGACCCTCGAGCGATCGCCCAGGGTCGTGCGAACTCCGATCAACCTCTTCGGACGCTGAGCGAACGGTTCGAGGCGTCATCGGGGACATCGCATCCGCAGAGGCCTCCAGTGGTGCACGCCCTCGGGCGTGCGCCACCCGCCACGACAGCTACCCCGCCCGTTCGACGACCTCGCAGCCTCCCGACGCCGTCTTCCGCGTGAAGCGGATGTCGAGCGTGCGGAGGAACGAGTGGAGGCCCGCGTCCTGGACCGGCAGGATGTGGGCCGGGTGGCCCGACTCGTTGTGGTGGGAGTGCCACAGGCCCGGCGGCGTGACGAACACCGAGTTCGTCCGCCACTCGACCCGAGTGCCGTCCTTGATCCGCCCCTCCGCGTCGAGCGACTCGCCCACCATCGTGTAGCAGCCCGGCTTCGCGTCCACCACGAGGTCGACCGCCGCCGACTGGTGGCGGTGCGGAGCCTGCACGGCGCCCACGGGCAGATTGCCGAACATCGCCCAGATCACGTGCGTGATCGTCATCGTCTGCGGGAAGACGCGGCTGCCGAGGAGCACCGACTGCCGGTTGGCCGTGGCACTCGTCGGGT
>Ga0214923_10006203_pt1 | contig 13542 bp, 13 predicted proteins | sample LL1510_MetaG_FD_177993 | JGI IMG/M metagenome (GOLD analysis project Ga0214923, IMG submission 177993) | Freshwater microbial communities from Lake Lanier, Atlanta, Georgia, United States - LL-1510 | ecosystem: Environmental > Aquatic > Freshwater > Lake | place: USA: Georgia | collected... | reverse complement strand
ACACAGTTGATCAAGATTTTGCTCAGAACCGCCAAAGATTCTTAGCTGAGCAAGGTTACTCCTATCGAATTATTGATGCTGACGATCTTTTTCAAGGCAAGCTCTAAAGCGGTTTAAATCAACCCGAAAAATGTCATGGTGTTTTCCATCGATATGAATTACCGGAACTTCTTCGCCATACTTCTTGATTAGGTCAGCATCTCCATCAATAAATATCTTCTCGATTTCAAAATCCAATTCTGCTTGAACTGAAGCAAGCGAATCAAAGGCCACATCACAGAGATGGCAATTTTGTCGTGAATAGATAGTTACTAAAGTCATTACTTTTTGCTGCACTTCTTGGTGATAGCACGATCAAATAGCTCCTGTGCGATCAAAGTGGCATCATTCTTCGCTCGATAGACATTCTTTTCTAACTCCTTCAAAACTGCTTCGGCCGTTGTCTTAGTCACAGTTGCAACCATTGGCCCGTACTTCTTCGCGAAAAGCGAATGAGCGACTTCACCAATTGCCCTTGCTAAATCTTCGCGAGCTTCATCCAGCGTTGGCTCAGGGCGCGAATTTCCTAATGAATTCTGCATAGAAATCGCAGGTTCCTGGCGGAGCCTATTGATAACTTCAGAGTACTCCGAACTCTCATTTTCACGGGAAATTTTAGGCGAAGTGGTCATAGAGCAATCATCCCACCCTGATAGCGTTGCGCAATATGTGGGGCAGATCTAACCGAAATCGAGCGAAATTAGGCATCGCTATACTTTCGGCTGCGCTTATTTCAACTTGCTTGCTCGCGCCGGCGGCTGAGGCTCAAGTCCGGGTGCGTCCATCAACCGTGTGGGGACATACTTATGCTGGCGCCCCAACGAGCAATGCAACAGTTGCTAAAAGTTCGCCAACTGCAAATTTAGAGAAGCTTTCAAAATTTTCCGTTACTTACAACTCCTTTCCAGCTTGGGCACGAACAGAAGTACAAGCGGCACTAGATACCTGGGCAGCGAATTTCAAATCTTCGGTAGTTATTACGGTATCGGCCACTTGGGGGCGAAGTTCAAATTATGATGTGCTCGGAAGCGCGCGCCCCGGCAGTTACTTTGCCGGATTTGTAGGTGCGCCCGATGAAACACTTTGGTATCCATCTGCTCTTGCTAATGCCCTAGCCAACAAAGATTTAGATCGCGACAATCCAGAGATTATTATTCAAGTCAATTCTGCGGCAAATTGGAATCAACGTGGCGACTATAAACCCCGAAGCACAGAATACGATTTGGAATCTGTCATATTGCATGAAGTTGCTCATGGTTTAGGATTCTTATCTGCCAGCGTTTATGACAATTTTTTTGGATACGGAAGCATAGATCAGCCAACGCCATTTGATGCCTATCTCCAAACCACAGATGGCCGCCGCTTGGCAGATATGCCAACGCCATCCTTGGAATTGGGTAAGGCGCTAACTACTCCGCTTTATTGGATTGGTGATAATGGCAAACGCGCTAATGGTGGCGAGAAAATTAAAATGTACGCGCCGACAACTTATGAACCAGGTTCATCAGTTAGCCATTTAGATGAAGCGACCTACTCGAAGAGCGCTTTCGATTCGGTAATGACGCCAAATCTTGATGCTGGCGAAGTTTTCCATCAGCCGGGACCGCTTCTGCTTGCGATGATGGAAGATTTACGCGCAAAACCACCGGTCGGCCTCGCGGTGAGCCTGCCAGATGCACCTAGAAATGTTGAAGCGCTAATTGGTAATCAAAGCGCAATCATTACCTTTGATCCACCTGCTAATGCTCGCGCAGCTCAAGTCACTTCTTATACCGTAAAGAATTTAAAGACCATGCTTACAGTAACCGGAACCAGTAGCCCAATTGTTGTAACTGGTTTGAAGAATGGCACTCCCTACTCTTTCGCCGTATCTGCTCAGAACAAATTAGGTACTTCTGTCGAAGCACTTACTAAATCGATTATTCCGCAAGCTGGTTGGAGCACTAAAGGTGTTGATTTAACGCCAACGGGTCGCGATATAGCGAGTACCACATTTAATGGAAAACCAATAATTGTTTTTACTGATGCAATTTCCGGTGTTCTAAAGATTGCAACCTGGAATGGATTGGTTTGGAAGAAAACCACAATTGATGGTGCAGGTGGTAGTGCGGGAAGAACCAAAAATAAAATTGCTGGTCATATCTCTCTATGTACTTCAGGTACTGGCACAAATCAAAAGTTACATATTTTTTATCCGGATTCTATTGATCTCGATCTACGCTATGCCCAATATGATGGCAAGACTTTCACCTTTGAAGTTGTAGATGGAAACGGCCCATCTGTGCAAAGTTATGAAATTGCCGACCGCGTTCGTACAGCAAGTGATGTAAGTGTCAGTAATGCATGCGCAGTTACACCAGCTGGCATCTCCGTTTTCTATCGCGATGAAAGCCAAGGAATTTTATTAGGTGCCACGAAGCGAATAAACACTACAAATTGGGTTTATGAAATGATCGATGGCGATCGCAAAACTGATAATCGAACTACCGGCGATGTCGCATTCCATTTAGCAGCTTATGTAAATGGTTCAACCACTCACATAATTTATGATTCAGTATTGGTTATAAATCAAAAACGAGACATTACCTCGGGCGAAGTTAGGTATGCCACCAGAACTGGTGTTTCGCCGAATAGTTGGAATTACACAACCCTAGATAGCGCCGATAATGCGGTTCCGGTTGCTGGCTTTGACGTGGCAATTGCTCCAGAAAAGGCCGGCATTCGCATGGTCTGGCTCGCAGCAGGCAACAATTCAGCACCTTCGCCAAATCAAATAAGAAGCACTTTTGTCGGGAGAACCAGTGAAATTTCTTCGACCGTCGTCGAAGGATTCGGAACTCCAGGTGCTCAAATAACTTTAGAAAATGGGCAGTTAATATTTAATTGCGAGCTGAGATTATGTTCAATAAATCTGAATCAAGCTAATAGTCCGATTCGCTTAGTAACTGCTATTCAAACTACTGAACCAGGTCATGGGGTATTTGTTGTAGTCGATAAGAAGCGTTACTTGTTGGCTGCGCTTGATCGGAAAGTATCCTTCATAACTGCTTAAGTTATTTTGTAACTAAATTAAAAATCGAATCACCAGTCAAAATATAGAGTCCCATTGATTTATTGAATTGCATCGCCACTGCAGCCCCGGAAAAAGTTATTTGTGCCACCGTTTTTCCCAATTTATCTAATGTTATCAAGTTGCCATTTGCGCCATTTGCAAATGCAGCGTAATAGGTACCAGTGGCTCCATTTGCTACAACTGCCGTACTTGTCGCCTTGATACGAGTTGTCCAAGTTGGCTTCAACGTATCTGAAAACTTAGTGATCGTTGCCAAACTTGAAGTCGAACTCTTTAGATAACCACCGAGTAAAAGTGAGGAAGTGGCACTTGCCCAATTCCGAGAAGCACCTTTTTCGCCACTTCGGACTGACTGAATTATTTTTGGCGTTGAATCTACTTTGATTATTACGCCATCTCGAATTCCGATAGCTTTGGTCGAAGCAATAAGCTCGGTGCTGCTTCCCAGTAAAATACTGCTTCCATCGCTATTTCGAATAACTTTATCAAGTGTTGAATTGCTCTTTCCGATTCTTAGCGGTTTTCCAAATTTGCCATTCAAATCAGCAGTTACAAATAGTGAGCCGAGCGACTGCCAAGCCACAATTGATGCGCCGTTCTTATTCACGCTAATTGAAGTCGGCAGCACTGGCTGCGTCAGCGACAATTGATACTTTCCAGCACCTTCCCCAACTGCGCTCACTTTCCAAAGAGTTAATTGGGTCAGATCAGGGCGGATTGCGCCTTCTTCGCCGATAGTTACGCCATCGGGATTAGCGCCTGATGGCGTTGGGTTTGGGGCGCTAGCCATCGCTTTCGGTGGCGCAGTTGCGCCTGCAAGCCAGATATTTCCATTGGCGTCAAGAGCCCCAGCTGTAATTGCCAATTCAAGTTGTTCAGTGAGGGTATGCAACCACTTCTGCGAACCATCTTTGTTGAGAGCGGTTAGGTATCCGCCAGTGGGCGTATTTCCAAATAGGTAGATCGCGTTGTCGCCAACCAGCATTCCAGCAACATCTTGATCGGCTGGAATTGTTTTCACATCCGCTAGGGAATTTATAGGAGTGGCATAACTCGGAATAGTGGCCGCAATTAGAACTGCAATTACTATGCCGGAAATTTTTCGAAACATTTAAGCTAATTCGATCGAACGATCGCGCGCCGCTTTCATTGATTTAGCAACTAGCTTGGCAAGCTCGCCTTGCTGAAATGAATTTAGCGCAGCAGCTGTCGTGCCATTAGGGCTTGTTACATTTTCCTGTAACTCAGTGGCACTCTTTCCGCTTTCGACTAACAACTTTGCTGCTCCGACTAAAGTCTGTACAGTCAATTGGGTTGCCACTTCAGCGCTTAAGCCAAGTTCTTGTGCCCCTGCAACCATGGCTTCGACGAAGGCAAAGAAGTACGCCGGACCAGAGCCACTTGTCGCAGTAACGGCATCCTGTAAATCTTCCGCCACTTCAACTACTTGACCGGACTTTGCCAAAAATCCGAAAACATAATCTCGTTGCCCAGTAGTAACTCCAACCCCAAGTGAGATGGCAGCCATGCCGGCACCGACCATAGTTGCCGTATTTGGCATAACTCGAATTACTGGATTTACGGTGCCTAGATTTTCGCTGATGAAAGAAATCTTCTTGCCGGCCGCAAAACTAACCACAACCGCATTTGAACTAATTGAACTGCCTACTTCAACCAAGACTGCCGCCATATCTTGGGGCTTTACGACCAATAAAACGGTGTCGGCATCGCGAACTGCTTCGGCAATATCAGCAATAACTATGCCGTAACGGCTAGTTAGTTCTTCAGCTCGTTCGATTCGCTTCTCGCAAACCGCAATATTGGCTGGGGTTTCGCCATATGCAATCAGGCCGGCGATTAGCGCCTCGCCCATATTGCCGGCACCTATTACTGCGGTTTTCATCCGGCAATCTTACCTGTTCGAGATGTGCGCTTTTTGATAATTACGCATAGGCTCAACCTCTATGTCCGAAGTAAAAGCTGGTTTCGCGCGCGATTGGGTTGAATTTGTTGACCCTAACGATGACGAAGAGATCTTTAAGTGTGATCTTACTTGGTTAACTTCACACTGGACCTGCATTTACGGCGATGGTTGCAGAGGTGTGTTCGCGGATCGACCAAATGACGGCTGTTGCACGGAAGGTGCTATGTATTCCGATGCCGATGATGAAGCGCGTATTCAACGAGCTGCCGCACTTCTGACTCGAGATATGTGGCAATACTTTGATGCTGCTCAACCTAAAAAACCGGGTGGATTACTTAAAATTTCTGAGACCGATACAGATAATGAGCGAAAAACTCGGGTAATTGAAGATTCTTGTATTTTCTTAAATCGTAAAGGTCACGAAGCGCCTGGATTCACCGGATCATTCGGATGCGTCCTTCACCATTTAGCTCAGAAAGAGAATAAACATTTCGTTGAAACCAAGCCAGATGTTTGTTGGCAACTTCCAATTCGTCGTTCTTTTGAATCGCGCGAGGTTGGCGAACGAACTTACTCAATTACTGTAATTGGTGAATATGAACGTCTAGCTTGGGGCGATGGCGGTGAAGATTTCGATTGGTATTGCACTAGCAACTCTGACGCTCACATTGGTACACAACCGGTTTATCTTTCCAACCGGGCCGAATTGGTTGCATTGATGGGACTAGCCGCTTACGAAATTCTGGCTAAACATTGTCAAGCTCGAATTGAGGGAATTAAAGCTGCACAAGCGCGCTCGCTTCCGCTCTTCGTTCTTCAGCACCCAGCAACTCTGCAAGCGCAGAAAGAGAAAAGTCGGTCCTAGTCATTAGGGTTTCGTCATGGCCAAAGTAGAGAAAGACCCCTTTAAGTGCAGCGAATGCGGCTGGACTTCGCAGAAATGGGTCGGTCGCTGCGGCGAATGTCAGGCTTGGGGCGCTGTTGAAGAGATTGCCGCGCCCAAGAAGCTCTCACTTGTTGCAGGTCGCGTAACTCATTCAGCTACACCTATCGGCGATGTTGATCTATCTGCGGCTAGCGCCAAACCGACTGGGGTTTCCGAACTTGATCGAGTGCTTGGTGGTGGCTTAGTTCCTGGTGCTGCAATTCTTTTAGCTGGCGAACCTGGCGTAGGAAAATCAACTCTTCTACTTTCGGTTGCAGCAGAAACTGCCAAAAATAATATCGCGGCTCTTTATATCAGCGGTGAAGAATCGGCCTCGCAAGTTCGACTTAGGGCCGAACGCATAAATGCGATTGATCCAAAATTATGGTTGGCCTCTGAAACAGATCTTGGCGCAGTCATTACCCACATCGATGAAGTAAAACCTGAATTATTAATTATTGACTCAATTCAAACCATCGGCTCTAGCGCTGCCGATGGTGCACCTGGTGGCGTAACTCAAGTTCGCGAAGTTGCCGGCGCGCTAATTCGAATCTGCAAAGATCGCGATATAACTTTGCTATTGGTTGGTCACGTTACCAAAGATGGCTCAATTGCGGGTCCACGATTACTCGAACATATAGTTGATGTAGTTCTGCAGTTCGAAGGCGAACGCCACTCTCGCTTAAGATTGATTCGTGCGATCAAGAATCGTTTTGGGGCAAGCGATGAAGTGGGCTGCTTCGATTTGAGTGATTCCGGAATCGAAAGCGTGCTCGATCCAACCGGCTTATTTACTTCTCGTCATGCTGAACCAGTTCCCGGCACTTGTGTAACAGTAACTCTCGAAGGTCGCCGCCCATTGTTGGCAGAAATTCAAGCGCTAGTTTCGCAAGGGCGTGAAAATGATTATGGAAATGCGCGACGCGTAACCAGTGGTCTGGATTCGGCTCGCACATCAATGACTCTTGCTGTTCTTGAACTGCGCGCCAATGTCCGCATTGGTGGCCGAGATGTATATGCCGCCACTGTCGGCGGTATGAAAATGTCCGAACCTGCAGCTGATTTAGCGCTCGCTTTAGCTGTCGCCTCAGCTGCGAAAGCCCTTGCCTTGCCTGCTGATTTAGTGGCAATTGGTGAAGTTGGCTTAGCTGGCGAGATACGCAAAGTTAGTGGCGTATCACGTCGCTTGGCTGAAGCTCATCGCCTAGGTTTTAAACGTGCCCTTGTGCCAGTTGGCTCTGAGGTAAAGATTGCCGGCATGGAAATTTATGAAGTATCTCGCCTTGATCAAGCTCTGCAGCGCGTAAAAATCGCTGAGTAGATAATATTACGATCTATTAAATATTCCATCGAAGATTTCTATTAAATATATTGGGCCAGCTCTGCAGCGCGCTCTGCGATATCGCAATCAGAGATACTAATTCGTTCGCTAAAGAATGAGTTTAAAGCTTTTGCTAAGAACGAGCCCTCCTGGCAAACTCCCCCAGCAATTACAATCCGAGGTGCATTTTCAATTTGAATATCTAATTGATGCACCAAAGCAATCAAATGTTGGCTAGCCTCATAAATAATTCCTTGTGCATCGGCATCGCCTTCATCGGCCATTCGGCCGACTATCGCTGCCAGCTTTGCAATTTCAGAGCGTTCATTGGAATATACAAATTCTCTAATGTCAGCCCAATCACTTGCATGCATCGCTTTCAGAATTTCTTCGCTAAGTGAACCAGTTTCAACTGCTTCACCGGTATCTAGTCCAGTCAATACCCAACGGATTGATTCGCGACCAATCCAAAAGGCGCCACCTTCATCGCCCAATAAGTAACCCCAGCCACCTGCACGAACCGGACCTGCTTCATCATCTATATACATAGCGATTGATCCGGTACCGGCATAGAGAAGAATTCCTTCACCAACTTCAAAGTTGGCGTAATATGCCAATTCGATATCGTTAACAATACGAACTTTTGCATTTGAAAATGAGTTTTGAAAGATCTGGCCGAGCGGATCTGTAGCGCTTTCTTCCGATGACATGCCAGTGATTCCAGCAAATACCCCTTTAACTTCAGCGCCATTTACTGCGGCAGCAATTTCGGCAAGAACTTCAGTTGCCCGCGCTTTAGATTCTGGGCGATAGATATGGCCATCCATGGCGGCGCACTTCCCAGAAGCGACTATCTGCGAACCATCGTAAAGTGCCCATTTGGTAGCGGTCGCACCAGCGTCAATTCCTAAATAACTCATACCCTTAGCCTTTCACAGCTCCGGCGGTAAGTCCCTTTATAAATTGTTCTGATAGCAGCAGATACAAGATAATTAGTGGCAAGGCTGCCATGGTTAGCCCAGCAAAGAGCACGCCCCATTGCGAAGAGTATTCGCCGAAGAAAACAGTTAGACCTTGCATAATCGTCTTCTTCTCTGGGCTTTGCAGAAATACCAGCGGTAAGAAGAAATCATTCCAAATTGGAATTGCTGAGTAAATGGCCACAATTGCTAGACCTGGTCGTACCAGTGGTGCAAGAACTAACCGCAATAGTTGGAATTCAGAAGCGCCATCTATTCGGGCAGCATTATCAATATCTGCTGGTAGTGATCTAAAGAATCCTGCCATGATAAATATTGCGGCAGGCAAAGCTCCAGATGCGTAAACCAAGATTAAACCTAGGTGAGAATCTAGTAGGTGCATCCATTTCAACTGGATGAACAGTGGCAAGATCGCTAGTTTTGCCGGAACCAGCATTCCAGTTAACACAAAACCATAAATTAAATTATTACCTTTGAATTGATAACGACCCAGAATAAATCCGGCGCTGAGTGCGCAAATTAAAATTACAACCAGCGATCCCAAAGTAATAATTAGCGAGTTCTTTAAAAAGTTAGGAAACTCGCCACCGGCCCATACTTGAGTGAAGTTACTCCAGGCTGGTTTTCGAGCTAGTTCGATTGGGTTTGCCGCAAAACTTCCGGTTTCACGAAGCGAAGAGTTAAATAAGAAAAAAACTGGCAACAAGACCATCAATGCATTAATCAAAAGTACCGCTTTGAAAAAAGTACCAGTTAATATTTTGTTGATCATTGTTCAACCTCACGACGGCGCATTAAGTTAGAACCTACGCCAGCGCCAACGCCGACAATTATGAAGATGATTACCCCGAGCGCCGAACCAACGCCAATGTCATTTGATACCGAGTCTGCGCTGCCGAACGAGAGGCGATAGAACATCAGCGCCAAAGTATCGGTTGAGCCGGCCGGACTCCCGACGGTGCCACCGATGACATAAGGCAGATCGAACCATTCAAAGGCACCGATAAAGGTGAGGATCGTGATTATGGTCATTGATGGGGCCAACAGTGGGAAGAGAATTTTCCGAAAGATTTGACCTTCCTTGGCGCCATCAATCTGAGCCGCTTCAATGAAATCATGACTGATTGCGTTTAAGCCCGCCAAGAAGATAATTGCTGGAAAGCCAACCCAACGCCATAAGTTAATAAACACCAGAGCTGGAAGCGCGGTCGAAGTTTGGCCTAACCAAGGTTGTGCCCAACTTTCTAAACCAATATCAGTAAGGATTTTGTTAATTGGGCCAAAATAAGAGTTAAGCATTACTTGCCACATGTAACCGACGATTACCAGCGAGAAAATTACTGGTAAGAAAGTAACAGTTCGGAAGAAGCGTTGACCACGTTTTAACCGAAAGAGCGCATATGCAATCAAAATGCCTAACGATGTTTGAATAAGCATTACCGCAATAAAGACAATTACATTGTGTGAGAGAGCAGCGACAAACTGATTGCGCCATGGATATCTAAATAAGTTTTGGAAATTCTCAAATCCAGCAAATCCACCTCTTTGAAATCCAGTCCATTTAAAAAAGGAGTAGCTCAATGTAGTCAGAGCCGGGATAGTGGTGAAAACTAAGATTGTTAAAATGCCAGGCGCTAAAAATGCCCAAATAAACTTTCGTTGCTGTTGTTTCAGCGTTCTACTTTGCATTGCCAACTCTCAATTATTAGTAAAGCAGCTGGGTGCGAGTCGCCCCGCACCCAGCTCTGTATTACCTATTTGATTTTTGCTAGACAGATTACTCTTTACCAGCTAGCGGCTTGTACCAAGAAGCAACTGCAGTCTGAATGTCCTTAGCAAGGGCAGCAGATGTAGTTCCACCAACAACCAACTTCTGGAGACCAGGTTGGATGATATTTGAAGATGTAGGTGTTCCGAAGCGGAAGCCGACTACGTTCAAGAATGGTGTGCTGAACTGAGAACGAGCAGCATTGATCTTTGCAACTACTGGATCATTAATCTTCACATATGGGGCAACTGGAATAGTGAAGATTTCATCAGCCATTGCTTGACCAAATTGCTTTGAAGCAAGGAAGTTCAGGAACTTAATTGCGGCTTCCTTGTTGCTGGTCTTAGCATTAATTGCATATGAACCATCGCCCCATGCAGTAACGAACTTAGGTGCGCCAGCTGCCTTTGCAGGTGCTGGGAACCAGCCAATTTTTGCAGCTGGGTTAACTTGCTTGAAGTAAGTAAGTTCGTAGTTTCCGCCGATATAGATCGCAGCTTTACCTGTTGCGAACAATGAACGAGCGGTGTTGTAATCGATACCTTCGTGACCTTCTGGGAAGTACTTTGAAAGTGTCTTCACAGCTTCAAGGCCATCAATATATGCCTTATTTGTAAAGGTTACCTTTCCGGCAACAAGATCATTGTAGAAATTGTTTCCACCGTAGAAAGTAGGTGCGATAGTCGCATGCATCTGCTCGAGACCTGGACCATTTCCTGGGTTACCACTTGAGTTTGCAAGTGGTTGAATTCCGGCAGCCTTCAAACGATTCAAGGTGTTGATAAATGAATCCCAATTTGTTGGGTTCTGGCGGATACCAGCCTTTGCAAACAAATCTGGGTTATACCAAACACCCATAACCGATGCGGCATAAGGAACACCGAATTGACGCTTATCTGTGTAGCCCTGTGCTGCAGCCAAGATTCCTGGTGCAAGCTTTGCTAGCGCCGGAACATCTTTAGTTGTAAGCGGCAAGAAGTTTCCGGCATCTGAAAGTGCAGACATACCACCATATGGACGCAATTGAAGTAGATCTGGACCTTTGCCTGCAGTTAGTGCAGTTGCAACGATCGCGTTGTATTCAGTTGCGACGTAAGGTGTGAACTTAATGCTGATACTTGGGTTTGTTGCTTGGAAGATTGCGATCTGCTTCTCATAGAACGCCTTATCTTCTGGACGCCAGCTCCAGAATGTTAATTCTGTTGCTGCATTTGCAGGTAGAGCGGCAACTGCTGGTACAACTATTGCACCAACAGCAAAGGCTGCTGCTACCAAGCCGCGGGTGCGGCGTGAAGTGAGTTTCACTTATTTTCCTCCTCTAGAGCGGGATGGTTTTTGGTCTGATCTCCGAGAATTACCTTCGACCATTTTTCTTCCGGAGCGGCTTCCCACGGCCGCTCTAGATTCATCCAGAGCAGCACGAGTGCCACTCCAGTTTCTTTGTGCTAAAGCAACACAAAGACAATCAACCACAGTTAATTGCGCTATACGACTTGCTGTCGCGCCGCTTCGGAATGTGGTCTCCCGAGCTGAGGTAAATAAAACTATGTCAGCAACCGCTGTTGCCGAGCTACGAAGTGCATTGGTAATTAAAATAATGGTAACGCCGCGATTCTTAAATTCTTGCATAACATCAACTGTGTCAACAGTGGTACCGCTATGACTAATTGCAACTAGCGCATCACCTGGACCAAGCACTGAAAGTGAAGTTAGTGCATTATGAATATCACCCCATGCGATTGCATTCTTGCCTTGGCGATTTAATTTGAGTTGTAGATCTTGCGCAACGAATCCGCCAGAGGCAACACCAAATAAGCCAATAGTTTTAGCTTTTGACCAAGCATCGACAGTCGCATCAAAACTTCTTACATCTAACCGTTGTGCGGTAGCTTGAATTGCGAGCGCATCAGCGGCCGATATCTTTCGAATAATTTCCGCAGTTGAATCTTCTACGGTAATTCCGCTATCAAGTTGGGCACTTACGATGCCGAGTTGGCCCATTCGACTCACTTCGCCAACTAGTGCCATTCTAAATTCTGGAAATCCTTTATAACCGACCGTCTTGCTAAAGCGAACGACGGAGGCAACTGAGGTATCACTATGTTCTGCTAACTTAGAGATATTCATTCGCGAAACTTGAACCGGGTCTTGCAAAATACAATTTGCGATTGCGAGTTCTGTGGCATGAAAAGCTGAGAGCGAGTTTCGAATGTGTCCTAAGAGATCTGAGGCTGGGATTGCTAACGGTGAAACTTCATCAACTTTCTTAGCCATCAAACTCACCGCCTTCACTTTCGAGATGAAAAAAACCTTCAGCAGACAGCAATGTTAAGTGAAACTCTTCGCCAAGTTAAGGGTGATCCGGGGGTTATTCGGTAACGATTTGGGCACAAAAGCTTTGTAAAGTCGGCTGCCAGATCTCTTCGGTGGGGGTTAGTGGCTCTTTGGAATGCAGGCGATTTGTAAGCAAAAGCGCAGCACTTCGATGGAATGGCGAGATACCAAGGGCTATTCCAGTGAAGCCAGTATGACCCCAGAATATTTCCTCGCCGGCGCTTGTCGGAATTCGCCAATTTCTAAAACCTATACCCTGCATTGGATCTCCGGATACTTTTAAGAATTCATATGCGTTCCAAGTATTTGCAATTATCGCTTCAGCAAAAATTAGTACATCAGCAGCTGTTGAAAATAGACCAGCATGACCAGCGATCCCGTTAAGGCGGTGATACGCATTGCCATCATTTACCTCACCAATTAAATAATTCTCTCGCCAACCTGCAAATTCAGAAACCGCTAGATCTACTTGATATGGAATGTTGGTTGCCACCATATTCTTCTCATACCAATCTCCTTTTGAGGTAGCCGCAACTTCACCAGTAATCGGACCAAAAGAAGTCTCTCGCATTCCCAGCGGCAAGAAAACTAACTCGGAAAATGAGTTACTCAAAGTATTACCAGTAATGGTTTTTATAATCTCGCCTAATGAAATAAAACCAAGATCTGAATAGTGGCGTCCTGAATTTCGCAGATAACGCAATGGGATTTGAGCGATTTGCTCACTTATTTCAATATCGAAGTCTCGGTTAAAATAGAGTGGAAGCCATTCTGCTAACCCACTTTGATGAGATAACAATTCGACTAACGTGATTTCAGCTTTATCAGTTCCTTGCCAAGATTTTAAATATTTGCTGGCAAGATCGGTCAATCTAATTTCGCCTAAATTAACCAAATGCATAAGCGCAGTTGTTGTTCCAACTATTTTTGTCAAAGATGCTAAATCAAACTTAGTATTCTTGGTTACCGGGAGTTCTTGATCGATTCCAAACTTTTGCCTTGCCCCATTTGCCGAGTAAGTGCGTTCGCCTTTGACAGATGTGGCAAATAGGTAGCCAGGTACTTTCGCTAACGTCTCGACACGATTCATAGGTTAACCATGCCACTTTGGTAGCGTAATTGGCTCTCTTTGGCCCACCAAGAAGCATCCAAGTCATGAACTAAATCTGGTGCAACTT
>Ga0214923_10006200_pt1 | contig 13550 bp, 12 predicted proteins | sample LL1510_MetaG_FD_177993 | JGI IMG/M metagenome (GOLD analysis project Ga0214923, IMG submission 177993) | Freshwater microbial communities from Lake Lanier, Atlanta, Georgia, United States - LL-1510 | ecosystem: Environmental > Aquatic > Freshwater > Lake | place: USA: Georgia | collected... | reverse complement strand
TTTTAGCCAATATGTTGCTTTTTTTGACCGAAGAGACCAAGGCTGTGGATTTGACGTGGTTGCCCGAAAGAAAATTCCCGCTGGTGCTATCATTTGCCCTTATGCTGGAGAAGTTTACAACATCCAAACCAAACCCATTGCGCCTTATGCATTATCAATCAATATGAAGGTGGGTGTAGATGCTGAAAACAAACGCTGTTTAGCCAGTATGTTTTCCCATTTACCTTCTAAACAAGACTGGGAATTTGCTAATCCAGAAGATACCAAAGATCTTGCTTTTGAAAATCTAACATTGGTGAAGTTTTTATATATAGACCCAGTTAGCAAAAAGCCAAATATAATCTTTTTCCTAAAGACAATGCGTGAGATCCTCCCAGGTGAAATCATGGGATGGAATTATGGTGAACAGTATTGGACAGCTCTCTCAAGGGAACCCCATTTTTTTACACTAACAGGCGTTAGAAAAGAATCTATACTGCCTTTTAAGAACGTAGCCATAAATGCTAAAATTCCTGGGGCAACGTTAACGAGCATAATAAACAGAGACGCGATACCAGATCTTCAAGGTCGATTTAGTTTTTTAAGTTCTGATGATGGTGAATGTTATGCACAAACTTCATCCAGGCTTATTCTCGATGCGTTTGCAAAAGACCCACGAACTAATTCGATTACTGTAGAGGGTGATTGGGTGCAAAGCAACCATGCAACTAACATGCTTCTAACACTAATAATGCGTAAGCTATCGATACCTGACGCACAATGGAAAGCTGAAGATAGAGGCCAAACTGCCTTTTTATCAATCCCACAACACAGGATGAAATCTCTTCCAAAAATTGAGAAAGCGTTTACTGAATTTGAATCGGGTCAAGATCCTTTAGGACTCAGCATAAGAACTGTCGCACAAACAACACGCATTGGTCTTCATAATATATCATTGGCTAAATTACAGCAGATCAGTGAGTGTATAGCCACCAAGCCTAGTCCTTTAGCAAGTATTTTTTTTGACGGGGCTGCAACTAGTGGAGCAAGGCAAGCCATCCCAGTTCAAAGGGCTGATGCAGCTTCTCCATACACTGGGGCCTCACCAGCGTTTTTTAGTGAAAATTTGGGACCGGACATAAGGGCTGAGTTAAGACGCATCACTAGCCACACCTGGAAGTATTCAAACCGAAAAAGCCTTGCATACTTGGAAATGGATCAGGAACAGAGTTTGGCATATATTCGGTCGCATTTTGAGCAGGAGCATGTCCTAGTAAGCCCTGTTCAAAAAGTTAAAGACTCAAATAATTGGTTAATCAGTATAGAAAGCACAGAACTTCCTAAGTTGCGCAGAATGCCAGTTTTGACGATGTCCACAGCGTTTTCCGCTGGTATTTAATTCAACAGCTATGACAAGTCACCTTAGTATTAGAAAAGGTGGCTTGTCTCTTTTGAATTGAGAGTAGGGATGACCTCTAGCCGAGTAAACATTGAAAAAGCTTTTCTTGTCAAGAGGTTTTCTAAAGAGTCCCTGAGTTTTGGTCGAAGTAGCTCCTAGCAAGAACAATTTTTGCAAACAGAAGAATATCGCCAATATTTGCATGATTTTCTGCTCTATTGTCTCCTGGAGGCTTAAATTATCCATGACAATGATACCTTCGATTTGATACAATAGATTTATTTTATTGTTTCAATGACATATTTATGAATCGAGTCATTATTTATACTGATGGTTCTTGCAGAGGAAATCCTGGGCCAGGTGGCTGGGCTGCTATATTAACGTATGGGCAGCAAGAAAAAGAAATCTTCGGCGCAGAAAAAATGACTACCAATAATCGCATGGAACTTCAAGCGGCTGTAGAGGCGCTTAAGAGTTTAACACGAAGATGCGAAGTGGATCTATTTACTGATTCTCAATATCTAAGACAAGGGATGAAAGCATGGATTCATAATTGGCGTCGCAATGGTTGGCTTAGTTCTGATAAAAAGCCCATTAAAAACCAAGATTTATGGATACAATTGGACGAATGTGCTTCAAATCATCATGTCCATTGGCATTGGGTCAAAGCTCATAATGGTCATGAGTTTAATGAACGAGTAGATTTGCTTGCAAAACAAGCCATTGGGGATGTTTAGAATGAACCCAAATTCAAGACAAATTGTTTTAGACACTGAAACTACTGGTATTGGCCATGAACTAGGTCACCGTATTATTGAGATTGGTTGTATCGAGTTGCTAGACAGACGGGCTACCGGTGAACATTTTCATTGTTATTTAAACCCACAGCGCCCAGTTGATATGGGGGCATTTAAAGTTCATGGTTTGAGTAACGAGTTTTTAGCGGATAAACCTCTTTTTAAAGAGGTCAAAGATACTTTTTTAGATTTTATTAAAGATGCTGAAGTCATTATTCATAACGCGCCATTTGATGTGGGATTTATCAATGCAGAACTTTCTCGTTTAAAACTTAAGTCACAGCTACAAGATTATTGCAAAATTATTGATACCCTAGATCTTGCCAAGAAAAAACACCCTGGCCAAAGAAATAACCTAGATGCCTTATGTAAACGGTATCAAGTTGATTCCTCAGATAGAGTATTTCATGGCGCCTTACTAGATGCTCAATTGCTCTCCGATGTCTATTTATTGATGACCTCAGGGCAAAAAAAAATGGATTTTTCAGAACAATTACATCCTCATCAAGTACTTCAAGTTCAGGAGGTATTGCACACCACGTCTCCAGTTCTTTTTGCAAACGACAATGAGTTAGATGCGCATGCTGCATTTTTAGATATCATTAAAAAGAAAGGGAACATTTTAGTTTGGGAACAATATGAGCATTCAATGGAGAAAAGTTTATGAAATATAGGATATTATTATCTGCGATATTTTTTATTGCAACAAGTCTTTCCTATGCGCTTCAGTGCTACATTACTGTCATAACTGCACCTTGTTGGAGCGGTTATGACGTCTCGGTTGATATACTTGACTCTTCCAATAATACTCTAATATCAACAGTTAAAATCCCTAAAGGCGCACATTATGGACGAGTCAATTTTGAATGTAAGCCTGCGCAAGTATTGGCAGCACAAGCAACATTCGAACCAGCTGTTTGGATACAAGATGCTCACAAACGCTATAGTGGTTCTCGATTTTGGAAGTTACCTGATGACGCACCACAACAAGGGGCTATTTGGTCGATTGATATTTGTTACCCAACACAATTTGCAGATTTACCGAATTCCACGAGTGCTGATAGTTGTAACTGTAGCCTAGAGGGTGTCCCTGTCGTAAAGAATACCAATGTCATTCAAGCAACACAGGTAAAATAAATGCCAAATTTAAGACAAAAAATTTCTCAACTGATTTGTATCGGGTTTCATGGTTCTCAATTAAATGATGCCCAAGAATTGCAACACTGGTTGAGCGCATCTGATGGTTTAGGAGCGCTTATACTTTTTGATTATGATTTACAAAAAAAATCGTATGACAAAAACATTAAGAGTATTGAACAGTTGCGTCAGTTAACATCTGATATTAAGGCCTTTTATCAAAGGCACCATCCAAAATCAGACCCTATCTGGTTGGCTATTGATGTGGAAGGTGGGCGTGTTGATAGGCTAGCAAGGGCACAAGGATATGTTCCGGTCCCCTCATCCCAAGAAATTGCACAACTGAGTGATGAACAACGACAGGTGTTATGGCATCAAACAGCGTCTGTACTCCGTCATCTTAATATTGATATTAATTTTGCTCCCGTTGTGGATTTAGACCTCTCTAAGGAAAAAGGCATTTTTGGACCTTTAAAACGATGTTTTTCTGATAATCCTGCTGTTGTTTCAAAATTATCTCAAGAGTATTTAGAGGTTTTAAATCAGTACCATATTTTAGGATGTCTCAAACATTTTCCTGGGCATGGGAGTGCTATTGATGACAGCCACTTGGATTTTGTTGATGTAACCGATACATTTGTGCTTGAAGAACTTATTCCTTATCATGAATTATGTAGACATTCAGAATTGTTATTTTCCATCATGACAGCTCATGTCATCAATAAAAATCTCGATCCCCTCGGACTACCAGCAACCCTTTCCTATGAAATGCTCACTAACACACTTAGAAAAGAGTTCAATTATCAAGGAATCATCATCAGTGATGATTTACAAATGCATGCCATCAGCAAATATTTTAGTCGACGGGAAGCGCTGCTACAAACCTTTCTTGCTGGTGCTGATATGGTGATTTTTGGAAATCAGCTGGGATGTGACACGCCTCAAGATGTTATTGATGATATTGAATATTTGGTTCATGATAACTCCTTGGATGAACATATTATTGAGCGAGCTTATCAACGCGTTGTAGGCTATAAGAAAAGATTGACTGCTCAATAAATGGATAAAAAATAATGCCTAACAATCTATTTTACTCTTTGGGTTATAATATCTTTCGTTTTCGTCGATGGATTATTGTTTCTTGGATCATAGTCATTTTATTATGTCTCCCATGTCTGCCAAAATTAATGCAGCCTTTCACATCGGGAGGTTTTGAAAACTTTAATTCAGAGAGCTCTTTAACATTAACCCAAATCCAAAAAAAAATAGGTTATCAAAAACATCGCGTTTTGATGTTATTTAGCAAAAAAAAACGCTCGACCAGTGATGAACAATTTCGTATTGATGTTGATAAAGCGTTAAAAGGTTTAAAAAATCTTGATGAAAAACATGAAGTTCTGGTGGGGCCCATACAACATAATAAAAATATATTGGCAATCCTGGCGTATAAAAATGCCCGCGATTTCAAACCAGACAATCTTGAGGATATTAAGTCCTATATAACGCCGAACAAACGTATAAGCGTTAAGTTTGGCGGTGAAGATATTTTTTTGAACTCTATCAATAAACAAACCCAAAAAGACCTATATCGAGCTGATATTGTTGCAACTCCTGTGACCGTTGTAACTTTGTTGCTGGTTTTCGGATCGGTCGCTGCTGCCATCATGCCTTTGTTTGTCGGAGCATCTTGTGCTGTCATTATGTTAGGTATGTTACATTGGATTGCATATCATACCTCACTTTCTATTTTTACAATCAATATTGCGATGTTATTAGGACTTTGTTTAAGCTTGGATTATGCTTTATTTATTATTTCCAGGTTTCGGGAAGAGCTTGGTGAGAAACAGTCCCATCAGGAGGCGATAGCGATTACTATTGCAACTGCTGGAAAAGCTGTTTTTTTTAGCGGCTTAGCTGTTTTTGCTAGTTTAAGTGCCTTATTGTTGTTTCCCATTAATATCCTAGTTTCTGTTGGTATAGGCGGACTTTGTGCGGTCATGCTAGCGGTGGTTGGGGCATTAACTTTATTACCAGCAATTCTAAGTTGTATTAATTCAGGTATTAATTTCGGTACAATCTTTAAAACCAATATGAAGGAGAGTCATTTTTGGAGGAGAATTGCAAGTAAAGTTGTAAATATTCCTTATCTATTTGTTTTTTTAGGATTAGTCGTCCTTGTAATTTGTTCTTTGCAGGTGCGGGGGATTAAACTTGGAATTTATGATTATCATATCTTGCCTACACAATCAGAAGGCAGAGAATTTTTTAATGCCTTCACCAAGGAGTATGATGAATCAGAGTTGTCTCCAATATTGGTTGTCATTCATAGTCACTCTAAAATCCTTAATCAAAAAAATATTGAGCGAGCATTCCATTTAATGACAAAAATAAAAAAAATGGATTCCATTGATTCTGTTTCGGGTTATTTAAACTGGATTCCAAAAGGTAAGCTTGAAGCATATCAAATGTTGTACACTGGCGATAGGGATAAACTTCCTGATCCTGTAAAACAAATTCTTGTGACTTCTACCTCAAAGCGTGATGCAATACTATATGTACAGAGTAAATATTCATCTGAATCGGAAAAAACCCAACAATTAATTAGAGAGCTTAGAAATCTGAGTGTCTCAGGTTTGAGTATAAAAATCACGGGGGGGCCAGCGAATAATTTTGATGTATTTACAGGTATTTACCAAAAAATGCCTTATGCAGTGGCCATGATTTTAGTTATGACTTTTTTAGTGCTCATGCTTTTGTTGAAATCCTTGTTTTTACCCTTTAAAGCTATTTTAATGAATATCCTGAGTTTATTGGCTACGTATGGTACTTTAGTATTTGTATTCCAGAAGGGATATTTCCATCATTTGTTAAATTTTGATCCTCAGGGATTTCTTGATATTAGCATGCTTGTGATTATATTTTGTGCTTTATTTGGGTTTTCTATGGACTATGAGGTGTTTTTGTTAACACGAATTCATGAGTATTATTTGCGAACTGGCGATAATGAAAAAAGTATTATTTTTGGTATGGAACATAGTGCTAAGATCATCACAAGTGCGGCATGGATTGTGATTGTGTTGTGTTCTTCTTTTCTCGTTGCAGATGTATTAATTGTCAAGGCATTTGGATTGGGTGTGGCGATTGCGATAGTGATTGATGCTTTCATTATTCGAATCTTTCTTGTTCCTGCTATTATGACGCTTACTCGAAAAATAAACTGGTACTTGCCCCGATTTTTGAAATAACTAAATGACATATGCCAATCGACAGGAAGCTGGAGAGGTCCTCTCTAATTTATTGACGGATTATGCAAACGCACCTCAGACGTTAGTTTTGGCATTACCGCGGGGTGGTGTGCCTGTGGCTTATCCGATCGCAAAAAGACTCCATCTCAATTTAGAACTCATTTTTGTCAGGAAAATTGGTGCTCCACAACATGCTGAATTTGCTATAGGTGCTATAGCCAGTCATGATATTGTTCTGTTAGATGAATCGAGTATTGAATCTTTACATATCAGCGATAAAGCGCTTGGAGACATTATTGAAGCAGAAAAAAATGAGCTTGACAGAAGGGAGAAACTCTATAAAAGTACCTGTAAAATAAAAAATAAGCGGATTATTTTAGTTGACGATGGCATTGCCACAGGTCATACCATGTCTGCTGCTATTTTGGCGATTAAAAAGCGTCACCCAAAAGAAATCATTATTGCTGTTCCGGTAGCTAGTCAAGAGGCGCTCTTGAATTTAACACTTATGGTAGACAAAGTCATTTGTCCACTGATGCCTGATCAATTTGATGCGGTGGGTAAATGGTATCAGGATTTTTCACAAACAACAGATGAACAAGTTATTACATTATTAAAGGATTTTCGATAAAAGGCGGGGCCTGCATTGCAGACCCCTAGTTATCCTAATATTTAGGATTTAAAGTTACATCCTGTAAAACAATCCATGTTTTCCTTGTACAATAATACCAAATTAAGAGCATATCTGTCTTCGAGCTATCTGATATCATCTTTGTAAGACATCTCTTATTTTATACTGCATATATGGTGGCTTGCGAGAGAAAATAATGATAGGATTTGAGTTTTATCCCATTCTAGGTATTTAAAATGATGCTTGTAATTTCTTTTTTAAAGACCTATGTATTTTCTATAGTCTTAATTCTAGCTCTAATATTAGGTGGTTTATTTGGGGTTTTTTATGCGCCTCAAGCTGAGTCTATTCACTTTCTAGGTGAGATCTTTCTAAATTTGATTTTTACAACCATCGTCCCATTAATATTTTTTAGTGTTGCATCTGCCATTTCAAAAACGCATTCATGGCATAAACTTGGGCGAATCTTCGTGATAATGTTTGCAGTCTTTTTGCTAACAGGTAGTATTGCAGCGCTGCTATCGGTGGTGGTGGTTAAATGCTTCCCCATTGGGCAGGGCGTTTTATTAGAAATGCCTTTAGCTCTAAATCACTCGGATACGCATTTTTTTCAGAAATTGGTCGAAGTATTTACTGTGAAAAGTTTTTTGCAACTTTTCTCTCACCAAAACATGTTGGCCTTGATTGTTTTTTCTATTTTAGTCGGGATTGCAGCTGCGTCGGAGAGTGAAAATAACAAATCATTTTCAAAATTTTTACAGGCGGGGGAGGTCGTTTTTATGCGCGTATTCTCACTTATCATGTATTATGCACCTATCGGATTTTTTGCCTATTTTTCTTCATTGGTCGCTCAATTAGGACCACAGATCATAAAAAATTATTTGCACTTGGCAGTGGTCTATTATGTATTTGCCACCCTATTTTTTATATTTACCTATAGCGCTTATGCCTATCTTGTTTTAAAAAGACCAGGGCTTCAATTGTATTGGAGAAATATTTTAATTCCTGCAACAACTGCGATAGCAACATGCAGTAGTGCCGCCACCATCCCTGCAAATTTGCAAGCCATGAAAAATATGGGAATCGAAGAAGAAATATATGAAACCGCGATACCCCTAGGAACCTTAATTCATAAAGATGGTTCAATTATAGGAGGTATTTTTAAAATTGCCTTTTTATTTGCAGCATATCATATGGATTTTAGTGGGCTATCTGTTTATACAAGCGCTATTGGCGTTTCACTATTGGTAGGGACTGTGATGGGGGCCATACCTAGCGGAGGGATGATTGGTGAATTGTTAATATTGTCACTGTATGGTTTTCCATCATCGGCATTAATTACAATCGCAGCTATCAGTATCATTATCGACCCAATGGCTACACTATTGAATGCCACCGGTAATACCATCAGTACCTTAATGATTTCACGAATAGTTAATTGGAAAAAAAATGATAGGATCTCATAAATCTGATTTAGAAACCCCATGTTTAATCATTGATTATCCTAAACTTAAATATAATCTTGTTACCATGCAGATGCATGCAACCCAACATCAGATTCATTATCGTCCACATTGCAAAACCCATAAGTCGACACGACTCGCCAAGCTACAACTTGAGCACGGCGCGATAGGTTTGTCGGTCACTACTTTCGCAGAGGCGCAGGTGTTAATCAATCATGATATTGGCGGCATTTTGATTACCTCACCAGTCACAGCAAAACCGAAGCTTAAACGCCTGCCATCACTTTTAAAAAAATCACCCTCATTAATGTTGGTCGTCGATAATATGGATAATATTTTAGAGCTCAATGATATTGGACAAACGATAGGGCAAAAAATAAAGGTGTTATTGGATGTTGATGCTGGAATTGGGCGAACTGGGGTTGACCCAAAATTAGCGTTGGAGTATGGACAGTTGATAAATTCGCAATCTTTTTTGGAGCTATGCGGTATTCAATGTTATGCAGGTCATCTACAGCATATTCATGACTACTCTCTAAGAAAGGCTCAATCATTGCAAGTGATGGAAAATGCGAGTCATTTGGTAAAACAATTTAGAGCACATCATCTGCCTTGCCTTATTTTGACAGGGACAGGCACTGGGACCTTCGATATTGATGTAGAAGCCAGCGAAGTCACTGAAATTCAGCCAGGCTCCTATGTGGTGATGGATGTAGAATATCAAGCAATTGAGGGCCTTTGTCATTTTAAACCTGCGATGACCTTACTTACTACTGTCATTAGTCGCTATGGTGATAAACATGTGACTGTAGATGCTGGAACCAAATCAATTTATTTCAATACGCAACATCTACCTAAAATAATCTCACATCCAGGTTTGAGCTATGATTGGGCGGGGTTTGGCGATGAGCATGGGAAAGTGACAGCCAGCAAGCCTGAGTTATTGCCTGCGGTGGGAGATGTACTTGAACTCGTTGTTCCCCATTGCGATCCCACCATTAATCTTTACCATAAATTCTATGTGCTTGAAGACGATATTGTTAAAGAGATGTGGAATATTAATATGCGATAATGTATAATCTGTACTTTTTGTAAATTAAGTGGGTGTATTTATGGGTTTGTTGTCTTTTTTTGATCAAAAATTAAAGGATTTACTGAGTTACTTTTTCTCCCCCAGTGAGCAGCAACCAGAAGAGGATTCATTATGGCGGCGGGAAGAAAGGGAACCATTCACAAGATTAGAAGACAAAATTAAAAGTATGATTCAAAATTCAATTTATAACCATCACGCTTTATCTTCTGCAATGAATGAACCAGAGGCTTTACCTGCAGAGGATAGAGAAATTATTAGTTGTCCTGTTGAACAACCTTCAAACTCAAACCAAATAGTAGCCCCTCGTATGTCATGATCCAATCCCGTGCGCTGAAAAATTAAAACACCTTCTGCCTGATTTGTAATCTAATCTATACTACAATAATAATAAGCGTTATCTTTTAGGAAAAAAAATGCTTTTTCTTCCCTTACTATTAATGTTAGTTGTCGTTATTTTACTGATGGGAGTCAAGCAGGTTCCCCAAGGTTATGAATGGACCTTAGAGCGTTTTGGCCGTTATACGCGTACCTTGCCTCCTGGGCTTGCCATTATATTGCCCTTTATCGATAGAGTAGGGGTCAAATTGAATATGATGGAGCAAGTATTAAATATCCCATCACAAGAAATTATCAGTTCTGATAATGCCATGGTTACAGTTGATGCCGTGTTGTTTTATCAAGTTATAGATTCTGCTAAAGCTGCCTATGAAGTCAGAAATCTTGATGAGGCAATGAAAAACTTGATTATGACCAACATTAGAACGGTGCTGGGTTCCTTGGATTTAGATGGAATGTTATCGCAACGAGATCAAATTAATACGCGATTATTGGTTGTAATTGATCAAGCTACATCACCATGGGGCATTAAAGTGACACGGGTTGAAATTAAAGAAATTGCTCCACCACGTGATTTGGTAGAGTCCATGGGCAGGCAAATGAAAGCAGAACGGGACAAAAGGGCTACTATTCTTGAAGCAGAAGGGCAAAGACAATCTGCGATTTTGAGAGCATAAGGGGAAAAGCAAGCTGTTATTTTAGATGCCGAAGGGAAAAAAGAGGCCGCTTATCGTGAAGCAGAGGCTCGTGAGAGACTCGCCGATGCTGAGGCTAGGGCTACACAGGTGGTTTCTGTTGCGATTAAAGAAGGCAGCACGCAAGCTATCAATTATTTTGTAGCTCAAAAATATGTAGAAGCTTTGGGCAAGATTGCTACCTCAAATAATCAAAAGCTTGTGTTATTACCTTTGGAAGCTACAAGTATTTTAGGCGCGCTTTCAGGGATTGCAGAAATTTCTAAGACAGCATTTTCTAAGGAAGGCACCTCAAATGGAACTGTTCTATGATAGTTTAAATGCGTGGTTTTGGCTCGGCTGTGCAGCATCACTTCTTATCATTGAATTGCTCACCGGAACCGGCTTTTTATTATGTCTTGGCGTATCTTCAGGGCTAATGAGTATAATTGTTTTTTTTATGGGAATATTAAGCCCTAATATGCAGATATTGCTATTTTCCTTATTTGCTATTCTCTCACTAGTTTATTGGTGTTTTTACCTAAAAGTGAATCCCAATTATGATAATCGACCAAAATTAAATAAAAGAGCAGAACGCTATATCGGACGAGAATTTACATTGCATGAGAATATCGTTAATGGTATGGGTAAAATTCAAGTCGAAGATAGCGTCTGGCTGGTGCGCTCGCAGGAATATCTTCCTACAGATACAGTGGTCACAGTAACCGGTGTGGATGGAACGGTATTGATTATTGGGAAGTCTAAAAAACACAGAACCTAAGTTTAACTTTGAAGTTCCCCCTATGTTTAATTTAGGGGTGACAACTATCCTGACATAGCGTATTGCCTCAAGTTAAAATCAAACCAATCCCCAACTGTTGCCTCATCAATTATCTTACTTGCTCATCATAGCATGTGCTACTAATGAGACATAGGTTTTTGCAGAATCATCTCTGCTATTATTTATTTTACAGTGAGTTTCTTGGTGCATTTTTAATTGTTCTACTCTCCAGTTTGATATACGCCGCTGCAACGTTCTAAGCTGATTTGAGCTAAATTGACTGGCGTTTTCTACAATTAAATCGTCAAGAAAACTTCTCGCTGTGCGTTCTGGATCAAGCTCCAGCTTTAACTTAATTTTATCCCATTCATTCTCAAATGGGTCAGGTCTGGTGCGCCAGGTTCTTGTGCTAAGTTCTTTTCTTGGTTTGGCTGTCTTTCTATAACGCCTAATATCAATGGGGGCTGTGTCCTGATGGTTAGAGGATTTTTGACTATCAACTGACTGACTACCCATCACTATTTCATCTTGACAGGGATCTATCAATTCAGAGATTTTATGATGGGTTATGCTGGAAGCAACTGATTTAGTCTCAACATTTTGCTTCCACGCATGTTGCCAAAATGTATCCTGAAGTTTTTCCAGCTTCTTAAGTAAATCAAGAGGGTCCAGCTTATCATATTGGTTTCTAAGATTTAGTTTTTCATTATCGGTTAAGTGTGGCGATAAAAGTAAACGCTGATAAGGTGTTTTAGCCTTATCATATTTTTTCGTTACCTTGGCGCCATCTCTTTTTTTAGATAGCAGTTTTAGTGACGGCTGAAAAAAATTGATATAAAGCCTCAGTATGGCATATAGCTCTGAAAGAGCATTATAAGCATCCAATCCCTCGTATCGATCATACCCAACCAATCTACGTACTATAGAGCCATTTTTCTCCTCTACGTGCGCTTGATCATTTTTTTTATAAGCACGTGAGCGCGTAAATGTAATTTTATTTTCTTTGCAAAATTCAAGTAAAGCATAGTTAATAAATTCTGTCCCATTATCAGTGTCGAGGCCAAGCAACGGAAATGGTAGTAGCTGTTGCGCTGCTTTCAATGCTTCAATCACATTTGCTTCGCACTTGTACAATATTGGAAAAAATTCAGTCCATGCTGATGCAATATCAGTGATTACCAGAGTATTTAAATAAACTCCTTTAGTAGTTTCACCACAGTGTGCAACCAAATCACCCTCCAGAAATCCTGGAACAACATCATCCCAATCGGCAAAAGTACGGACTTTAATTTGATGTTTCAAGAGAGCGCCTGATCGAGTTGTGCATAAGCCTTTTTTACTTTCCTTTCGGTCTGTTTCTAATAATCGATCGACTGTTGCTGGGCTTATTGTAAGTAATTTGGAGCGTACATCTTCCGGCAGAGCTATGTGTCCGAAACGTTCAAGCGCGGATAAGAGTTCTGGAATAAATGGAACTAATCGTTTAGAACATATTTGATTAGCTGCACCCCATATTGTTAACAGAGCTTGGCGTATAGCCTCGTCATATTTTTTATTTTTTCGTTGTTTGTCCGTTTTCTTTGCATCGAAGTCAATCTCGACAAGGTTAAGCAATTTAATTCCATATTTTCTATCATAGCCTGTTAAAGCAATAAACTCATCAAGAATCTTACCCTTTTCTCGCCAGGAAGCATTTATATATCTTTTTCGCGTATAACTCAATAATTCTCTACGTGTTGATCTACTCATTTTTGCCTCCATCGTAACCTCTAATAAATACTTGAGAGGTGTCATTGTATTTGAGGCAATGTTTGGTTAATAGTTTAATTTTTCATGAGGCAATGCGCTAATTAACCGCTTACTTCCAAAAGAATAAATTTGAATATTTTTTTATGGTAGAATTTTAAATTATTTGCTCATAAAAACACTTATTATTTTGTCTCCCATGAGATGCAATTAACAATGATGAAAACAATAAAAATCTACCAAAAAGACTTAGCTGGAATCACCTGGTA
>Ga0214923_10006199_pt1 | contig 13550 bp, 11 predicted proteins | sample LL1510_MetaG_FD_177993 | JGI IMG/M metagenome (GOLD analysis project Ga0214923, IMG submission 177993) | Freshwater microbial communities from Lake Lanier, Atlanta, Georgia, United States - LL-1510 | ecosystem: Environmental > Aquatic > Freshwater > Lake | place: USA: Georgia | collected... | reverse complement strand
CTCCGCGTTCAGATCATTGGTTCGCGTAACATACCCACACAGGTATTTAATATCCGCCCAAGAGCCGATGCCAACAGTCGTAACGATGAAACGGAGTGCGGTAATGGCTAAAACTGGATAATGACGATACCATACACAGATCATTGCATATGTCAACTCGCGCTCACCGAGGCCATCGTTAATGTCACGGGTATGTGCGATCAACCGATACAGCATTTTGAACTCTATTTGATCGGGTGTAAATATAGAAAGTAACCCATCCAAATCGGATTGAATGTTGTTATTTCCACGTTCTAGTGACACATAAAACTCATTTACTTTATCCATGTACTATATCATATAAACTTAGATATTGCTTATATTCTTTCGTGTTTTATTAAATTGCGTGCTATAGGTGACTCGTTTTGTGGATTTATTACCGCTCAGCTTGTTTCGGAATGCGGACTTGGCGGGTAGACGTTCGACCTCCTGAAATAAGAAATACACAGCGTTTACGTCATGGAAGATGAATATACTTGGTGGAATGATAATATCGTCTACTGTACGCAATTGAGTTAAAAACCGCGCCGACGCCTTCGTCTGCGAATACACTTGTATATGCTCGGGTTCTAAATCGACTAAAAAGGTCCATGAATCTATAAACATATACGTTACATCCGGTTTCGGATGCCGCTTATCCTCGATTAGTCGGAGAACCCGTTCATTGGATATTTTACCATCATATATATCAATATTTTCATCTGTAATCTGTTCTATATAATTGTTTTGGTTCATAAACAAAAAGAAACACTTTATGGATTCCATAGGTTCACGCTGAAAATTATCTTGGGCTCGTAATAATTTTTCTTCTTGTTCTATCCACGACATGATTTGAATTTTATATTTACAAAGTAAAAATAAAATAGACTCACAACGAATTGGTGAATTTACGATAGATATTACCGAGACTGTGTACGTAGCACATGGTACGCTTATCAATTGAAGTCGAATCCTCGTAGATTGCATTGAATATCGGCTTCATCTGATCTTGTAACAAAGTAATTACGCGCTCGTGGGAATACATTGTGTTCTCCATATTCTGTACCCATTCATAATAACTCACGATAACACCACCGGCATTAGCGAGAATATCCGGTATGATTTGGATACCCTTGCGTTGTAAAACCAAATCGGCTTCCGGGGTACACGGTCCATTTGCGCCCTCGACAATCAACTTACAATTGATAGATTCGGCGACAGTTTCATCTATCTCGCACTCCAAGGCAGCTGGAATGATAATATCCACCGGGATTTTAAAAAAGTCCGCCTTGGAAATAGTATTGGCTGAAATACCCTTCAATGACTTATTTGCAGCATTATACTCGAATAACTCAGCGACATTGAACCCATTCACATTATAATAATATCCAGTGTGATCTCCGACTGCAATCAATTTATAGGAAGGGAGAAACTTATCCATATATAAAGCGGTATGGCTACCGACATTACCAAATCCCTGTAAGATATACGTGTTATTATCACTCTTTGGAATAAATTTGTTTGCATACAACGATGTCACGTACGAAACACCATATCCAGTCGCTTCCGTGCGTCCGAGAGAACCGCCGTTTGCAACCGTTTTTCCAGTAAAGGTTCCATTCGACGTACATCCCGACAGCTTCTTATATTCGTCGTTCATAATATCCATCATAGCCGATGTGGTACCAACATCTGGAGCCGGAATATCAACATTCGGTCCAATATCGCGATGAATGGCGCGGACATACTTCCGGCATATCATCTCCTTGTCCGCTTCGCTCATCGCTGACATATCCACATTGAATCCCCCCTTACCACCGCCGAGTGGGAGATTAAATAATGCGGTCTTGATCGTCATCCAAAAGGCCAGTGACGTACATTCATCTTCGTTGACATAAGAAGCAGCGCGAATACCGCCCTTTGCCGGTCCAAGGACAGTGTTATATTGGATACGAAATCCATTATACATGGTTCCATTATGCGAAAATGAAACATTCACCTTTTTCTCTGGAACGCGCATATGCTGCTCGAACTGCGCTAACAAAGGCGTAACGATATGAGCTCGTCGAAAAACAGTGAATGCCTTTTCCAGTTGTGTCTGAATCATGAGGTATATATTTTTATCAGATATTCTTTTATATCAATTCGTAAATAAATTATATAAAGACATAATACCATCTAACGTGTCTCAAAACAGCACGATCGTATTTTTTATTTATTTATTAAATCACAACATAAAAATAAAACAACAAATACAAATACTTGAGGCAGTAAAATTGATTCCATTCCTATAAGACAAACGACAGTACATCTTATAGCAAATGGAATCAATACTATGTATACCGAGGATGGATAACACAATACAGAAACAGTATATCCTAAACACATTATACAAGCTTAAATGGGGGCACATTTCAATAGTAAATGAGATACCATTACGCAACGAGCCGAATCACAAGCGTATTTTGATACGAGTTAAATGGGACGAAGGTTCATATGATATTCGCACGCGGATATATAATGGGGATAGTATTAAACTAGTCCATGATATCAACTCGCCGTGGTTTTGGAAGATCGTCCTAGGTAAATCATAGAGCAAGATGTTTAAATAAAATAGAACTAGTATCATACTGCGTCGGCTGAATACCGACCATTATGATCCATATCCAATACCATTTATATGATTCGGCTTTTTTGATTTCTTGTACGAATATGGTTTCAATCTCGTTATACAAACCCTTATGTTGTATTATCTCGTCCTTTAACTTATCTCTCATCTCGAGTAAAAATGCATAGCGTGTCTTCTTGCGTTCACTTTCACCACCCTTTTGTCGGATATAACGGATCTCATTTTTAATGTCTTTATATCGAATCAGGAGGTTTCGTTTATATGTTTCGATATGCTTAATAAACGAGAAAATATTGATATGTGATATTACAGGAAATAATATCTTTATCTCGGAAGGCACATTCGTCAAATCGCGCATCTCCGATACTTTCCGTTCGAACTCGACAATTTTGACTGACATCACCTCGTTGTAATCAGAATCGGTTGTATAGTGACTATTACCAATAATAAGTGATGTATGTAGATTACTATACTGCGAACTCAACAGAGAAAACGAGTTATGTGCGGACTCCAATTTTAAATAATTCGATAAAACAATCAAGAACAATACGACAGCATTCATAGCTGATATTATGGCACCACTCCAGTGATAATCCATTATAAACGGCGCTATCAGCGTAGAAGAAGACGTTAAAACTATGATTGGTATCATCAACATATGTAATTTGTATTGCGTGAATCTGCTTGAATATATATATAGATTTTTTTGACCGTTTAAGTAGGTAATCAGTATATCCAATTCATCAGACTCAGAATTATATTGCTCGAATGAACGTACAACCTCTTTATAGGTAAGCTTACGAAAATTTGCAGATTCAATGTCGTCGTCACTTGAACTATTTGACAATGAAGCCGAGTTAGGTTCTCTAAACTGGCTCATCATAGCCTTATTCATTTGGTGTACGAAATGTGAATCCGTATACTCTGATAATCTGGATTCTCCTTGTACGTCCATATAATAGTAAAATTGAAATTATTTCATAACTCTTGACAAAAGACAAAAACAACTAAACGGATCAACATGGAAAATGAAAAGAGAGAAAGATTATACATCAATCAGTATCGCCGACAACTGAAAAATCACATAATGACATCGCGGTTCAATAATTCCACTTGGACGGAAAATACAAATTTCCGCAGACGAAACGGTAAACATGGGTGTGTATATTGCGCACCCATAATAGTATCACAATTGATACCATACGACTCTATAATGTTCGTTCTCGAGATGAATAACGACACCAATAAAATAATGGGGATTGGTATGGTGCGAAACCATCCCACACAGAACAAATATAACGTATATCAGAATAATAATTTCAATCGTTACGTATATACCGGAAAGTACAGAATAGACCGTGAGTCAATGACCGAAGAAGAAGAGATTATTCTACGTGCGTTTGATGTCCTATGTTTTCGAGGCAACCATCACATGAAACGAGGTCAAGGTCTAACCGCATTTCCAGTAGAGAGCTTATGTCGATGCGCGTATAATAAAATGGATTTAGTTGATTTTGTAACAAACATGTTTAAAACGAGAATACAAATATAAACCCAATATGTATAAGTTCATATGGATGATATATATGATATAAATGGTTATAGTGACGCAGAATTATATGCGGTATTAGATTTGTCGAATCCGACTGATAGAGAATTGGAAGCGAAGATTTTACATATGATATGGAAATACGAGAACTTCGGGAACTCGTCGGGTGATCGATTGGTGCGATTTTTTAATGATATATACAATCATTTTTTTGAGTCTACCATCGAGGGTATGGAAAATGAAGAAGCTGAATCAGTACCAGCGCCAACGCCAATACAAGTGCCAGCGACAGCGCCAGCAGAACCTATACCCGCTGGAACTTCATATTCTAATGGAATGTTGAATCCAGTTTTCAGACAGACAATAAATCGCATAGTGAATATCGACAGCCAATATAGAAACAAGTCATCCATTACGACAGACTATAATTTTAACCTGTCGACTCCGTTGAAAGATGTTGTCAGTTTAAAATTAAACTCCGTGCAGATTCCATATACATGGTATACGATAAATGCGAACTATGGTAGCAATTTCCTATATTTAAAGGGAGTATCATCCGGTGTGTCCGGAGGTAATTATGATATAAAGGTATCGATAAATCCAGGTAACTATACTGCGAATGCATTGGTTACAGCGGTAAATGATGCATTTGTTGGACTACAAACAAATCCATTGTATACGGACATTAGTTTCGGTACAACTGGAATCACATATGATTATCCGAGCTCGAAAGCGACGGTCAATATTGATCTGAAAAAGGCATATAACGAAACAGATTATAGATTGGACTTTGGAACATGGTCCACACCAAATACAATTGATAACTCTGGTAACTTTGCACGTGATGTTTCTATACCCGCGTTTTTGGGGTACAATCGGCAGTCTTACACACCCAATACAGTTCGCTCCAGATATGATATCCTGCCCCTGATCGCGAATTCATCGGCAGATAATGCAATCAGTCAATTTCTACTAACTACCAATAATAATTATTTTCATATATATAACTATATCGGTACGGATGTATCGAATGGTACCATACTAGATATTATTAAAATCACCCTTTCACTCCCCACTGGATTTACATATTCTCGGTCGCAGATTGTAATGGATCTAGAAAGCCAGTTATCGGCGAATACGAAGTTGGTAAACCCGTATATACAACGATACGACTACGATGTATCAACTAACACCGGATTCATCGGATACAACAAGTCGTATTATGAGATGTATATCCAATTGAATCGGTTCAATACAAAACGATTAAATGGCACCAAAGTCGCAGTTGTATTTTCAGATAGTTCCATTTGGTATGGTGCAACCTCTGTGTTTGTATTTGAAAATAAATCCTATGAATTGAGTAATATCACATCTGAAACGAAGGCACCGCAAACAACTATCACCATAGAATCACAACAAGATAACCCACCGTATATATATTTGACGTGTAAAATTCCATATTTCAATGGCAGAGATGATACAGGTAATATAATTGGTGACATATCAATGAACGATTTTAAAATACCAATAGCAAATTCACCGGCATATACTTTCAATAGTTATCTAAACGAAATAAACAGCAAAATAATAGCAAACGACGATAATGGTAATATAAATGTAACAAACACATTATTGAGTATTGAAAATTCACTTATAAAGGTAAAGATGGATATCAACAAGCGATTCCGCGAAGATTCGTATGTTTTAGACACATCTAGTAACATTTCATTTGTTAAAGATGCACTTAAATTTTTTGGTAGTCCAAGCTTACCTCTGTCTACAGGCTTAACTGGCGCTCAATATACAGCTGCAACCTATAGGATCGATGCCGACGCTACAGTTATGATTATAAAACCAAAAACAAATACAAATAACAGACACATTAAACCTTATATAGTAACTAACACGACTGGTCGTCGGATAGAAACTACTAGCACACTCGAGATATCGCAACAGTTTTCCAGTTTATGTTCGTCATTTACAGATGAATATGGTGATAATATATTGAGTGGATCTACAATTAGTTTTTCTACACCAGTTAATGGTAAAATAACCTCGACACTGCGAGTAGTTATTAACAAATATTTGATAGAGCAATATTATGATATACAATTCGTAGACCCCAGTGCAAATGTAGTAACATCGCGTATAATCGGTTGTGGTATAGGAACCGATCCGAGTAATAATTATATTGGAGCGCTTGCATATTCGGACGATCAAGGAACCACGTGGCAGGGCAAAAATAGTACGGTATTTTCAATCAAAGCTAATGCGGCGGCATATAATGGAAATCAATGGATAGCGGCAGGACAAGGTGCAAATAATACACTTGCTAGATCTACAAATGGTACTACATGGACTGGTTTGGGTAAAGGGATATTTTCCGAAGAGGCGACAGGAATCGCATGGAATGGAAATATATGGGTAGCCACCGGCAAAGGTGGAAATACACTCGCCAGATCAACAGACGGAAATATATGGACTGGACTTGGGAATACCACATTTTCGGTTAAGGCGACGGGAATAGCATGGAATGGTAACGTATTTGCGGCGACCGGGGAAGGTGGAAATACGATTGCGATATCGCAAAATGGTACCGACTGGACGTCACGAGCAACGAGTACATTGTTTTCCACGAGGGGGACGGGAATCGCATGGAATGGATTTATATGGGTGGCAACCGGACATGGAGGAAATACAATCGCATATTCTAAAAATGTCATGGGTAATGCCTGGACCCCCGCTGCAACCACATCCCTATTTTCAACGGGAGCCAATGGTGTCGTATGGAATGATTCAGTACCAATGTGGGTCGCCGTAGGAACTGGTTCTACAAATACAATAGCAACATCCTATGATGGGAATATATGGACCGGAAGAGGAAATGCGACATTTACCGTTGCCGGGTATGGAATTTCATTAACCGGTGAAAATCCACCACAATATATAGCGGCTGGTGAAGGAGGGAATAGCATAGTCCGTTCTACGAATGGTATCAATTGGACTTCCTTAGGTGCATCGCCATTTGCAAAAGGATACGGTATCGGATGGGATACGAAAACAAAAGGTATGAATGCACCCATGATGACAGATATATCAAACTCATGGGTGAATAACCTGAAACTATCAAAATCTAAATATGCTCTTGGAGACTATAGAACGAATTCATCATGGTCTGAAATAACCGGCATTGGTATAGTCAGCACAGACGTGATTCAAATATCAGGTACATCCAATATGAATAAAATTAAAATAACCCCAATTACACCCGAATTAGGAACAGATTATTCAAATGGTATTATAATAACAATTCCAAATGGAGACTACACTAGAGATACATTGATTAATACAATAAATACGCAGTTCGAAACCGCCACAACAGGTGTAAATTATCAAAAAATTGCGAGTGGTTCACGAGTGAGTGTAGTGTCATCTTCAACAGACGAATACATCCAGATACGATTGAATATAAATAAAATCTACACATCATCCGATTATAAGCTAGTGTTTTATGACCCATATAGTTTTTCTACGATAACGACGTCAGGCAACAGCGGTCGAAATATAGGAAATACGTCGTGGGATTCGACGCTGGGTTGGATTTTGGGATTTCATGCAGAAACCGAATACAACCTGTCGGGCAATTCAACAAATGGAAATATATCTAGTATAACAGGCGACAATGTAGTGAGTATACACATATATAGTTATTTTATGATATTAATCGACGATTTTAACAATAGCCACATGAATGATGGTATCGTGACAACCACTAAAAAGGAGACGGATGTAAAATTACCTGGATATACAAATCGCTCCAATTTTAATGCGGATCCTATATCCGGTAATCTAATAGCAACGAATATATCATCAAATGGGACACCGCTTACACAAAAACAAGTATATGCGATACAAGCGACACTCGATCAACAAACGGCACAGACATCAGCACTCAAATTTACAGAGGGCCCGTTTGCAACAAATGTATTTGGGTTGTTACCATTAAACATATCAAATATCCCGAATAATAGTATATATGTTGATAGTAGCATCGGTTTACGCGATCAACAGCGAAATTATTTCGGACCAGTGAATATCCAGCGGATGTCTGTTAAATTAATAAATGACAGAGGGGAAATAGTAGATTTGAATGGCGCAAACTGGTCCTTTTCATTTATATGCGAACAACTTTATCAAAATAATAAGGCATAAGTATATACACGCGATGATTTATTATATAGACCTAATTGGGTTTTATGGACCTGCGATAATTGGATTAATAAGCGCAACCGCATTATGGTGTCGCAAAATATATTTGATTTCATATACAGTCTGTTTTGCATTAAACTCTATCGTAAATAGTGTTCTGAAGATTGTCATACAAGAGGCACGACCATCAGGTCAGATATATTTAAACGACCATGATATAGTACCAAGTAGTGTACCCAGTAAATATGGTATGCCATCAGGGCACGCGCAGTCAGTTGGTTATTCGATCGCATTCTTATATTTAGTCGTTCGATCACCAGCTGTATTAATTACAACCTCTTTCATTGGTGCATTAACTGTATATCAACGGTTTAAATACAGACGCCATACAATTTCACAATTATTTATCGGATTGGTTATAGGTGTGTTATTTGCAATGGTTTCACATGAAATTACGAAAACTTTAAACCGCTGAAGATATTTCTATTGGAAACTTATCGGTCATAATCCTTAAGAAAAAATGGGACTTTGTCCAATTTTTATTATTCAAGGATTTAATATAAGAAGAATATAAATGTCCCAAAGCGACTATATAAAGTTTAAAAAGACATCACGTATGTTAAAAGATCAAGCTGATTTCGACCCGATTTTAGCTCCAAGTGTGTATATTGCGGGCATGGACTTTAATTTAGAGACCACTGTATCTAATACCAAACAAACCAACAATCAACTACGACCCACCGATAAACAACTCGTGTTCGGAATGGAGAGAACCGTTGGCGGTAACTGTCCGAAATTTACATTATGTACGGAGACTAATATGCGCGCGAACCGCCGTGCGCTCGATGCGAGCCAATCTACGTGTTTTCCGATTATGAAGGCTCCTGGGCGCTCTGTGCCAGATGTGAAACCAAACTTCAATTCATATGTTCGTAAGAATTACCGGGTTCGTTGCGAATGTAATAATACAACATGTATAGGCTCCCAGTCGCGCACATGCCGATTGAAGTATGGATGCGCATGCATGGATACAACAACTGGTGAAACTGTACCTGTCTCTGGTGAAACTGTACCTGTCTCTGGTGTAACCTTCTTTTCACTAGGTAGAAAAAAAATTGGTATTCCGGCTGGATTCGGTAAGACGGGTTAATATACCAGCATTATATATACATGTCCCAAAGCGATTATCTTAAATTCAAGAAAACATCTCGATTATTAAAAGACCAAGTTGATTCTGACCCAGTTCTTGCACCAAGTGTGTATATTGCGGGCATGGACTTTAATTTAGAGACCACTGTATTCAACACCAAGCAAACCAACAATCAACTCCGACCCCCCGATAAACAACTCGTGTTCGGAATGGAGCGAACCGTTGGTGGTAATTGTCCGACATTTACTTTGTGTACGGGTACTAATACGCGCGCGAACCGCCGTGCCCTCGACGCAGGTCAATCTACATGTTTCCCTATTATGAAGGCTCCTGGACGCTCTATGCCGCATGTGAAACCTAATTTTAATTCATATGTTCGCAAGAATTACCGAGTTCGTTGCGAATGTAATAATACGACATGTATTGGCTCACAGTCGCGCACATGCCGATTGAAGTATGGATGCACGTGTTAATACTTATAATATATTATATACGCAAACTATATAATATAAATGAGTTCATATTTTGATAAAAAAGAGTTGTTTTCAGGACCAAATGTAACACAATATGGGAATCACATGGTAATGACAAATGTAATAAAAACACCCAAGACCAAATATGTAAATATAGATACTAAGTTTAGAGATGAATACAACTCGAATGTTACAACGGATTATAATATTACATTACCAGAAAGAATTACGAACGTCCACAATATTTCATTAACGAATATAGAGATACCAAATACGTTCTATAATATTTCAGAAGCCATTGGTAATAATGCTATGAAGATTACTTCGTCGACGTTTACAGGCATATTAGTAGTCCGTGATGGTAATTACAACCAAACGACTTTACGAACCGAGTTAAATGCTCGCGCGTCGGCTCTCGCATCGCCATTCACTAATCTTATATTCGACGCATCGTTTAACAAGATTACGATGACACCTACATCAGGAACCTTCGCGGTTGATTTCGGAGTCGATTCTACTGGCGCATTTGCAAAATATAATTTCAAGACTCGCCTAGGATGGTTGATGGGATTCCGAAATCAGACATACACTGGCATTACTTCAAGTACGAAATTAACATCGGAATCTATGTATAGTCTGACTGGACCACGATATTTATATTTAGTGGTTGATGAATTCACTAGCAATGGTAATCAAAAATCATTTGTAGCACCATTGCCATCGTCGGTTATTGCGAAACACATATTGGCGCGAATTACATTGGACGGTGCAAATTATCCATTCATGAGTGTTATTCCAGCTACATGTTCGAACGGTCTTTTGCTGTCGGATGTTCGTTCATATACAGGGACGGTCGACATACAAAAGCTGAACGTACAGTTGATAAATGAGAACGGAACCCAGATGAATTTAAACGGTGCCGACTTTTCATTTTGTCTCAAGATAGAACATGAATAATATATACTTATATCTTAAATACAAGTATGTTTTATGAAATCGCGAGTAAACTCGCGTCCGAGTCGTTATTGAGCTTGTATCCAGTAATTGTAAAGAATATCCAAATTCCAATAGAGATACAATTATGGAGCCGTTTTTTTACATATGTTATGTTATCGATATTCTTTATAGATCCGTCATATATCAAGTCCAATTTAATATCCGCTGATGGTATTCTATTATCAGTAATCACGATCGCACATGTATACACATCATACAAAGGGTTCATTCTACTTGAAAGTGGAATATCATACACTCTCTTCTATTTATATCCGATCATGATTTTATTGATGTCAGGAGAACCTATTAATCCTATAATGGGGATATCCCTTTTGGGTGTATATTTGCTATATTCTGAACGATCACAAACAAAAAACGACAAACAAAAGGACCAAAATAAGTTACATGGTGTTATAATGATATCACTTGCAGCATTCACAGAGGCCCTTATTTATTTTATTGTGCGTCGCTTAAAAACTACAAACAACTGGAACCATATTTTCTTATCCTATTTACCCGGTTCTCTCCTAATGTCTGGATTACTATTCAAGCAAATCAACTTATATGATAGTAACATCAATCTATCACTTATATTGAACGGAGTAATTGGTTTATTAGGATACCTATTGCGTTTTTTTGCTATATCAAGGTTAGATGCATCTATATACGCACCGTTATCGTATTTTGGAGTAATAATGGCGTATGTATATGGTGTATTTATAAACGGAGAACAAATTACGCCGATAAAAGTTGTCGGTTCTCTATGTATTATAATTCCTAATTTATTTTTATTGTGATTCAACTACACATATTTACAAGAACAAAAAGAAGCAATACACGTACAGTTAAGTTTTAGAGATTGACACCTTTCCTTCGGTTTTTTTAGATATTTTGGAACAGAGCGTCCAGGAGCTTTCATTACAGGAAAACACGTGGATTGAGTAGCATCCAGTGGTTTTCGATTCACGCGGGAACTTGAATTACATAAGTCAAATTGCGGACAATCGTCTACATTCCGTTCAATACCAAATACAACATGTGGTTTATTATCGAGAGTCAATCTATGATATGCAACACTAGTATTAAGCACCGATGTTTGTAAATTGAATGATTTGAATTTTGTATATACGTCTGAATCGAGCGTAGACTCGAATTCATCTAATTCTTTAAGCATATGTAAGGTTTTTTTGTAACTTAAATACTCACTATACGACATGATTTATAATATAATTATATTAAAATATATTTGGAATCAATCGCGAAATCACAGACAATGGATCCCGTTTGAAATATATATCATAAGGATTCGTCAATACTTCTTTATAAACATTTGATAGTGTAGATGTTAATTTATCCGAATCCTCATATGGTATTTTATTTATATACATTGATTCAAATGCACCGATCAATAAGAACAATGTTATAAATCGCTCGTCACCATTGAATATACCCAAAAATGACACAAATTCACTGAAATCATTTTGTAAAAATATTGCAGGAACAAGATCATTATATATTTTGTTATTGTATTTACGTATAGGATCGAACTTATTTGGAAATACAATGAGGTTAAATTTAACATCCGAATTCCCATTCTTGTCGTTCCTTCTACAAACATACGTTCTGAGATTATATATTGCTCTGTAATTATATATTCGTCTTGACCTGTTATTAAAAGTTTTCAATGTAAATGCGCCGGGCTCTTTATATGCAGCATTCGTTTTTTTGTCGTACGCGTTCAACGAATAATAATAAATCCCTTTTAGGTTTGGATAAGAATCAAGAGCTAAAATATCATTATCAATTAATAATGCAGCATCATTCAAAGTCCCGTCAATAAGATAAGAGAAGCTAATCGGTATACAACATGCTGTAAATAGTTCTGACAGCTGCGTAAGTATATTTAAATTATTCAAATGCGTAAAATCATTACTAACTACAGGTGAGTCACTATTAACAGAATCAACAACGTAATTGTATCTATACTGACAACATGAAGTATTATAGAATACTAACGGGTCACTGTTAATAAATTCCTTTGGTAAAACAATTCGAAATATATCAGTAATTACTTCGTTCGAAATACGAACCAATTCCTTTCCATACGGACTATATACGCCAATAGATTTTAAATACGATGCTCCATACATTTTAGCCATAAGCAAAGTATTTAACTTGTCAATCGTGTTGATAATATAATTTTCAAACCAATTATAATCATTGATATGCAGCTGATTCGTAAGAACACACTGCAATAAAATTAACGGAACCATGCCACCCGATGAAGACGTAATCAATAAATGCTTAGCAAGAATAAGTTTGCCCGAATCATCTGCTTCTAATAATTTGTTAGCTTTATGTAAACCATAAAGTATTCCAGTGCCATAATATATAGCGGGTATACCTCCACCACAAAGTGAAATTACATCAGTAATATTTTCACACCTGTTTTTTTCGTCGATTGTGTCATTTCCGTTCATTATATATATATATATATATATATATATATTTTAAACAATCACACAT
>Ga0214923_10006198_pt1 | contig 13550 bp, 10 predicted proteins | sample LL1510_MetaG_FD_177993 | JGI IMG/M metagenome (GOLD analysis project Ga0214923, IMG submission 177993) | Freshwater microbial communities from Lake Lanier, Atlanta, Georgia, United States - LL-1510 | ecosystem: Environmental > Aquatic > Freshwater > Lake | place: USA: Georgia | collected... | reverse complement strand
CATGCCGAACGAAGTTGAGGTAAGCCCGATCTTCTCCACGTCTAAGAAGCCCCGCATGGGGCTTTTGCTATTTTTGTACGCATCGGGCGAGAACTTAGCGAAGCGATTTCACGACCGAAGGGAGTAACTCATGCCGAACGAAGTTGAGGTAAGCCCGATCTTCTCCACGTCTAAGAAGCCCCGCATGGGGCTTTTGCTATTTTTGTACGCATCGGGCGAGAACTTAGCGAAGCGATTTCACGACCGAAGGGAGTAACTCATGCCGAACGAAGTTGAGGTAAGCCCGATCTTCTCCACGTCTAAGAAGCCCCGCATGGGGCTTTTGCTATTTTTGTACGCATCGGGCGAGAAACCTGTTAAGCTTGCATCATGTATTGGGTAAAAATGTGTCCTGTCCTATTCCACCCATTTTTCAAAAAAACATTTAACTTTATGAACCTTTAATGCTTTTTAATTTTTCTAATTAACACTATCAATTATGAACCGCATTTTTTTAGGCCTTAGCTTGTTGTTATCCTGGACCATAGTTGGTCAAAGCGTTTACTCCGTTGATTCGAAATACGACGCCGATGTAAAAGTGTATGTTGCGTCTTCCAAATACGATGCTGATTTGGTGGTTTACAAATGTTCCTCGAAATACGACGCCACCGACAATAAAGGGCTGTGGTTTTTTACCTCAAGTAAATACGACGCCAAAAAGAAAATCTATTTTTGCGATAGCAAGTATGACGCCGATTTGATTATCTACTTTACCGACAGTAAATACGACGCGCAGTGGCGAAGCAATGCGAAAAAGAGCTTGATGTATTAGTAGAATGTTTAAACATGCCTTTATTCCGAACGTCATCTTGTACAACGATTGAAATTCCTAGGAAATGATTGCTCTGGGGACTGCGATGACGTCCGCCCCGAAGACCATTTTCATGTTCATTTTTTATAGTCTCAGGCTTTATCAGCCCCCCGTTTTCAAAGATGTTGTGCTGAAATAGGAGATTGCCATTTCCTGCGTATCTTTACCCAATGAAGTATCGGCTAATATTCTTTTTCGTCCTCGTTTTACACATTGTTAATGCCCAAAAACACAAACCTTTTTCAGGGGAAATGCTTTTTTCTGCCGTGCGGGTAATTCCCAAGGACTCCATCCAAGCGCGCGTGTTGATTTATGCCAAAGATAGCCTCACCAAAGTAATTACCTTTTCCACCCAAATGGGAAAACAAGAAATGATTAAACACCTCGGAGTGCAAAGGGCTTATTTGTTGATAGAGACGGCACGTGGAAATTTTGCCGTAAAAACCGACCTAAGCACGTCGAAGGACACCACATTACGTTATTCCTTTAAAAAATTAGGGGGTTCCAAAAAAATTCTAGGGAAAAAAGCCAAAAAATTACAGGTACACTTCCAGGGTATCGATAAAGACTTTACGTTTTATTACTACAAACACATCCCTGCTGCGTATGGAAGTGCCTTCACCTCCTTTCCCGGGCTGGTGGTAGACTATTTTCTTCCAACCGATCAGGGAGTTTACCATTACACCCTTACAGAATTAACCCCCAAAGACCCCCCACTTACGGTCTTTATGGTTCCAGAATCCTTCAAACGGGTTACCCTGGAAGAATTCATGGACGCCATGACCAAGCCCTGAGGGTTATTCAACACGATTATGTGCAAATAAAATGCGGCTTTTTTCTCAATCGAAGTAACCCTTTAGCTACTTTCGTGTTTTACCATGCCCATGCGCGACAACGAATTTATTCCTTTTGACCCCGAAGAACCGGAATACGAGAGCAGCGGTCCTGCTCCAAAAAGGACTAAGACGAACGAAAAAACCCAACAAACCAAGGAAAAAGCCCCCAAAACTCCGAAAGAGACTAAGCCCAAGGAAAACCCTCGCTTCGCTTTTCTCACCTCACGGAGGTTTATTGTTTCGGTAGGTTTGTTTATTTGTTTGTTTTCCGTTTTTGTTTTCTTTGGGTGTATTTCTTACTTTCTTACCTGGAAAGGCGATCAGGATTCCGTCGCAGGACATTCCTTTTTTTCCTATTTTTTCTCCAATTCCATCCCCGCTCCCGAAAATTGGCTCGGGAGATTCGGTGCCTGGTTCAGCCATTTACTTTTGTACAACACCTTCGGAATTCCTTCAATTGGCCTGTGCCTCATCGGCTTTTTAATCGGTTTTCGTTGGGTGAGCCAATGGGAACTTCTTCCCTTGGGGAAAACCACGCTGATTACGCTGAGTTTTATGCTTTGGGGTTCCATATTTCTTGGGTTTTTCAATACCTACTTGAATTTTGCCGGAGGCGCTTTCGGTTTTTTTCTCAACGAATGGCTTTGCTTAACGATCGGAAAATTTCCTACCGTACTCTTCGATTTAATCTTGCTCGTTGCACTTACAACCCTTCTTTTTAACCCCAATTATAGCGCATTATGGGCCACCATTAAAGCTAATACCGCCAAAGGAAACTACTTCGACCTTCAAGAAGAAGACCTTGAAGATTCCGAAAACCCTTACGAATCCATGACTGTGGTAAATTCCGTAAAAGAAAACGAGCTTCAGGAAGAGCTGGTGTCCACCCCTATAGAATTCGATAACGACCTGCAAGACGATTTCGAGGAACTTGAAACCCCAATCGAAACCACTGACCCCGAGTTCGAAATCGAGGAATTCGTTGAGCCCTTGGCACCCATTAGCTCAGCCATAGAAGAAGACGAAACGATACTTCCCGGTGAAACGAGTGAATTGTACGATCCAACCCAGGACCTCTCTACCTACCAACTCCCTCCCATCGAGTTACTCAAGGAATATGGCGGAAACAGTGGCGCATCGGTAACCAAAGAAGAATTAGAAAGCAACAAAGACCGAATTGTGGAGACATTGTCCCATTACAAAATCGATATTGCCAAAATTAAAGCAACAGTCGGTCCCACAGTCACACTCTATGAGATTATCCCTGCGCCGGGGGTTCGCATTGCCAAAATCAAAAACCTGGAAGACGATATTGCCCTAAGCCTTTCTGCCCTGGGTATTCGAATCATTGCCCCCATTCCAGGAAAAGGAACCATCGGCATTGAGGTACCTAACTCTAAGCCGGAAATGGTCAGTATGCGCTCGCTCATCGCTTCGGAAAAATTCCAAAATTTCGACGGTGAACTGCCTATCGTTATGGGAAAAACCATCACCAACGAAACCTATACCTTCGACCTCACCAAGATGCCGCACCTCTTGGTAGCGGGGGCTACCGGTCAAGGGAAATCGGTAGGATTGAACGCCATTTTAGTTTCCCTCCTCTACCGAAAACACCCTGCCCAAGTTAAGTTCGTTTTGGTGGACCCGAAAAAGGTGGAACTTACCCTCTACAATAAAATTGAGCGGCATTTTCTTGCCAAGTTACCCAACGAGGAAGAGGCCATCATTGTAGACACCTCCAAAGTGGTCAACACCTTGAATTCCCTGTGCATCGAAATGGACGACCGCTACGAATTGCTCAAAAATGCCGGAGTTCGCACCATCAAAGAATACAACGCCAAATTCATCAACCGCCGCCTAAATCCCGAAAAAGGTCACCGTTATTTGCCTTACATTATTGTGTTAATCGACGAATTCGCCGACCTCATTATGACCGCAGGGAAAGAAGTAGAGCACCCCATTGCACGCATCGCTCAGTTGGCGCGAGCCATTGGAATCCACCTCATCGTGGCCACGCAACGACCGTCCGTCAATGTCATTACCGGAATGATCAAGGCCAACTTCCCGGCTCGAATTGCTTTTCGAGTGCTTTCCAAAATTGACTCGCGCACCATTTTAGATAGTTCCGGTGCCGACCAATTAATCGGACGAGGCGACATGCTCATCTCGACGGGATCCGACATGATTCGTTTGCAATGCGGGTTTGTGGACACCCCCGAAGTCGAAGAAATATGTGAGTTTGTCGGCGGACAACGGGCCTATCCAAGTGCGTTTTTGTTACCCGAGTATGTACCCGAGGGAGGCGATTCCGGGGGGGATTTTGAAATGGATGAAATCGACCCAATGTTTGTAGATTCTGCACGCATCGTAGTTACCAATCAACAGGGTTCAGCGTCTTTGCTCCAACGAAAATTAAAATTAGGCTATAACCGCGCAGGACGAATCGTGGATCAGCTTGAAGCGATGGGAATCATAGGTTCATTTCAAGGCAGCAAAGCCCGTGACGTACTATTCACTGACCTGGAATCGTTGGACGAATTTCTTAAAACCAAAGGATTGCTTTAATTTTAAGCGGAATTTCGTCTCTTAACTTCGATGCACCTCTTATGAAAACCTGCGTGTTTGGAATGTTATTTTCCACAACCTTTTTTTGTTCCGCGCAGCTCATGCCCCTTCCTGCGCCGTTGAATACCTATTATCATTCCGGCAACGACTTTTCACGCCATGATGAAGTACTTACCTATTTTGAATTGCTCCAAAAAAGGTATCCCAACCAACTAGTCCTCGAGCGGTATGGGGTTACCAACGAAGGTCGACCCTTGTTTGTGGTGTACCTAAGTTCGGAACAAAACATGAACTCGTTGGAGGAAATTCGCCGAAAGCACGCCCTAGGAAGCCAGGACGAAACGCTGGCTATTGCATGGTTAAGTTACAATGTACATGGAAACGAGAGTTGCGGAACCGAAGCAGCGATGGAAACGGCCTATCGCTTACTCACCACCGAACAACGCTTACTTGAAAAAAACTTAGTCATTCTCGACCCATGCCTGAATCCCGATGGTCGCGACCGATATGTAAACTATTTCAAGCAATATCATAATCAAAGCGGTCAATTGAACGAACACAGTGCGGAGCACGACGAACCGTGGCCCGGAGGACGCTTGAATCATTACTTCTTCGACCTTAACCGCGATTGGGCGTGGTTAACCCAACAAGAATCCCAGCAGCGCATTAAACTCTACAACGAATGGATGCCGCACCTTCATGTCGATTTTCACGAACAAGGCATGAATGAACCGTATTACTTTCCTCCGGCTGCGGAACCCTACCATGAAGTCATAACCCCTTGGCAACGCGATTTTCAAAAACACATTGGAAAGCATCACGCAAGCTACTTTGACCAAAAAGGGTGGTTATATTTTTCCAAAGAAATCTTCGACCTGCTCTACCCTTCCTACGGAGACACTTATCCCACGTTCAATGGAGCGATCGGCATGACGTATGAACAAGGAGGTTCCGGAAGAGCAGGATTAGGGGTAATCACCTCCACCGGAGACACCTTAACGCTTAAAGAACGCATAGAACATCACGTGATTACGGGAATATCGACCTTGGAAACAGCCGACGACCACCATCAAACCCTGATCGATGAATTTCAACAATTTTCCCGTAAATCCACCAAAGAAAAAGGAATTACCTATGTCCTCGATGGAAGCGCCCCGAATATGGCTTCCCTCCTAACGCTTTTAGCAAGGCATCAAATTCAATTTACCGTAGTATCCGAGGAAGTATCCGAGGAATGCAAGGGATTTGACTACTTCTCACGAGAAGAAAAGCGCTACAAACTGAAAAAAAAGGATGTACTTGTTTACTCGCAGCAGCGTAAAGGAACCCTGTTGAACGTGTTGTTTGAACAAAAAACCACCTTAAGCGATTCCCTAACCTACGATATTACCGCCTGGTCGCTTCCTTATGCCTATGGAGTCCCTTGTGTAAAAGTCCCTAAAACGCTTTCCATAACGCTCCACGATTCTTTAGCATTTGTGCCCCCGTTAACAAAGCTCAGTGACCCCTATGCCCTTGCTATTCCATGGGAAAACTTGAATAGCGTCCGCGTGCTCAAAGCCTTGCTCGATAGCGGTTTGCACGTATCCCGAACGGAGAAAGAAATCCAAACAGCACAAGGCACATTGAAGCCGGGTACCTTGTTGGTCCTCAAAGCAGACAATCCAGGAAAAAATATAGCCCTCACCACACAGCAACTCCTCGAGAATTTTAACCTTCAAGCGATAAGTTTAACCTCCGGTTGGGCTGCGTCGGGGGCAGATTTAGGGTCATCCAGCATACGAAATATTCAACAACCCAAGATCGGCGTTTTATTTACCGACGACTGTTCTGCTTTATCGGTGGGGGAAATTTGGCATTTCCTGGATGCTCAAGTAGGGATAGCACATCAAATGATCCGATTCGATCCATCCGAATTCTCCAAGCTTTATCCCTTGAACGTGATTTTCATTCCAGAAGGTTTTCGATTAGACGATTGCAGCAGCTTAAAACAGTGGATCAACGACGGTGGAATTTGTATTGTTATGGGCAACGCTGCACAAAATTTCATGAAAGAAGATTTTGGTATGAAGGAAGAAAACAGCCCTCCCTGGACGGGAACAAGCACCCTCGGAAATTACGGAAGCATGGAGCGTGCTGCGATCAGTAGCGCAATCAATGGCGCGATTTACCAATGTACCACGGATGCTTCGCACCCCTTAGCCTTCGGGTATAAGGAACCCTATTTTACGCTGCGCTTGTCCTCCGCAAGTTATCCCTTTCAAGGGGAAATCATCCAAAAAATTGCCGACAAGGATGCTTGGGTATCGGGATTCGTAGGACACGAGGTGAAAAACAAACAACCTGGAACGGTTACCGTAGGCAGCTATGCTCTTGGAGAAGGGAAAATCGTGTATTTTTTCGACAATCCCCTATTCCGGGGATTTTGGGAAAACGGGAAGCTTCAAGTGGCCAATGCGCTATACTTCTTAAGGTAATTTAATAGCCAACAAAAACCATAATATTTGTTTAACTTTGTTATCTATGAAACATTTCTTAAAATCTTTTTTTGCGCTCTTTTTATTGACAAACCTTATAAGTTCCTGCAATAGCAAAAAAGAACCCTACACGGTAAAGTTTACTTCCGAAAAAGACACTCTTTCCTATGTTTTGGGGGCGATGAATGCAAAAACCATATCGGAATCCCGCACGGAGTCCTTTGAAAAATTGGATAAAGAACAAGTTATTAAAGGATTCAATGCCAATTTGGCCGGAACCCCTGCAGAGGCTTGCCTTAGCACCCTGCAACAGCTTTTTGGTCCCACCTATCAAGACTTTAATCCGTCGTATTTAAAAGAAGGATCTTTGTGCATGGGCAAACTCACCGGTTATGCCTTTTATTATGACATCCGAAAATTAGGGGCACTCGATCGCGTGAATTTCACCATGGTCAAAAAAGGGTTTGAAGACGGACTTTATCGACGGGATAGCACGGTAATTAAGCCCAATTCTATGCGATTTATCATGTCGGAGTTCATCACTGGACTGAATGTGGACAATGGAAACAAAATGCTTGAAAAAGCCAAAAAAATTCCGGGAGTTCAAGTGTTTGATAACGGAATTGTTTTACAAACTTTACAGGCAGGAAAGGGCCCCAACCCGGGAGCAACCGATGACGTCAAAGTACATTACATTCTAACCTCAGCGCTTGGGGACACCATTCAAAGCTCTTACCGAGGAGATCAAAACGGGAAAGTAGAACCCATTCCCTTGTCGTTAAATGGGGGAGTCATTCCTGGGTGGTCCTTTGCAATTCCTAAAATGAAGGTGGGCGGAAAATATAGAATTTATGTTCCTTGGAATTTAGCCTACGGCGAACAGCAAGGCAAAGAATCCTTATGCTTTTTTGTCGAGCTGATTGAACGAGGAGCCGCTGGAAGTTTCACGAATCCAATTAAAACAAACCAACAATGAAACAATTTCTCAGTATTCTCGCTGGAAGCTTAATCCTGTTCTCGTGCAATGATAAAATTGACCTCCTCGGCGACTATAAGGAAACTGCGGTGGTATACGGATTGTTGGACCATAGCGATAGCCTCCATTACATTAAAATAACACGAGCTTTCATCGGTCCTGGGAGTGCCGTTGATATTGCAAAAATTGCAGACTCGAGTTATTTTCAAAACGTAGATGCCCGGGTAAAAGAATATGTTGGGGGGGTTCTCACGCGAACCTGGGTCCTCAAGGACACCGTGGTAAATGACAAAAATACCAACGGAGCTTTTTATGCACCAAGTCAACGGGTTTATTACTTCAAGACCCTTCCTACGGGAGCAAACGAAACCCAACAAGGTTCGCCATCGGCGCTCACCTCTTCCCTCAACATCAATGCAAAATATACGTTGGAAATCGACATTGACAATGGGAAATTTCAAATTGAAGGAAATACCGGTTTAGTGCATGGCCTGACCTCTCCCTCGAATTCGCAAAATTTCACCTTTAAATTTGCGTCAAATCCTGGAGAGTACTTGAGCGCAGGTGTTGCCGCTGTAAACACCTTTGGAAATGCTTACGTGGTAAATGCGCAATTGAATGTGATATATAATGAATATACGGGATTAAATGCCACCCAAAATTCCTTCAATTGGAAGTTAGGAGAAAGGTCCATCCTGCCAGGCGAATCAACTACCTTTACTGCCAACGGTCAATCCTTCTATGAGCTCATGAAATCGGATGTTACAAATGATCCCTTGATCGATCGAAGAACCCTCGTAGGTATTGAATTCATTATCACAGGAGGTCATGAAGAGCTATACAACTACATGGTGGTTAACGCTCCAAGCTCATCCTTAGCGCAAAGCAAGCCCACCTACACCAACCTTACGGTAAGTAACGATAAGCGTGTGGTAGGAATTTTCTCTTCGCGTCAAACGCTCAAATTTTACCGTCCGTTTTTCACCAATGCTGCGCAAGCATACATTCGTGCCATTGATAAAAAATCCACCCGGGAGCTTTGTCAAGGCCCCATTACTGGGCTGCTGTTCTTTTGTTCGAACCATCCGGGTGATAACGTAGTTGGGTCTCAAGAATCCTACGCTTGTCAGTAAAATGCCCGAATGAATGAGCGACCTACGTGGTATGTAGACCTGATTCTACCCGTACCCATTAGAAACCTTTTTACCTACCGTGTACCCTTAGAATTCAACGATTCAATCCAAATTGGACAACGTGTTATAGCGCCCTTCGGCAATAAAAAACGGATTACCGGAATCATTGCAAAGATTCATCCGGACGCACCAAGAAATTACACCGCTAAATATTTTGATTATGTACTGGATGAAGAGCCCATTATCACGGAAATGCAGCTTCAGTTTTGGCAATGGATTGCCACCTATTACATGGCCACGATAGGTGAAGTCATGGCCGCGGCCTTACCCTCGAATTTCAAACTCGCGAGTGAAACGGTAGTCTTGCTTCACCCGGATTTTAACGGCGACCAGGATGCTTTTAATGAAAAAGAGCGACTTATCCTTCAAATACTGGCGGAACGCGAAAAGGTGGAATTGAATGAACTGGCACAAATCACGCAAACAGCAACGATCGCCATATTGATTAAAAAAATGATCGAGAAAGGGGCGGTGATCACGCAAGAGGAAATCAACCAACGGTATGCCCCAAAAACTCAATCCTATTTACGGATCAATCCTGAGCTTCACGACCAAACACTGGCTCAAATTCTCGACGAATTAGAAAGCAATGCCCGTTCGGCCCAACAATTTCATACGCTGCTTCGCATGATTCAATGCGCACGAGCCTCTCCAATCCCAGGAGCCTACGTCGATAAAAAAACCTTGCTCCAACAAGAGGTGAATGCCTCGAGCCTGACCTCGCTCATTAAAAAAGGAATTATTGTTCAAGAAAAATTGCAGATTGATCGGGTTGGCAGCGACTTCCGCACTTTAGCCCCCTTTCCTCAGCTTAGCTCCGCCCAACAAATCGCGCTGGAGTCCATTGAACACCATTGGAAATCGAACAACGTTACCTTGCTCCACGGAATTACGGGATCGGGAAAAACGGAAATTTACATGCACCTCATTCAATCGTACTTAGACTTGGGCAAACAAGTGTTGTTGTTAATTCCCGAAATTGCATTAACAACCCAGCTGATTCAGCGCTTGGAAAAATACTTCGGTGCACAGGTAGGGGTATATCATTCCAAATTCAACCAAAATGAACGCGTGGAGATTTGGCAACAAGTTCACGCGAACCGTTTGGATCGGTTTCGGGTACTGGTTGGAGCGCGGTCATCTATTTTTTTACCTTTCAAAGAATTGGGATTAGTCATTGTTGACGAAGAACACGAAGGGACCTACAAACAAAACGACCCAGCACCACGCTATCATGGACGCGATTCTGCCCTTTATTTGGCGCGAATGTTCGGAGCGAAAGTACTGCTCGGTTCTGCTACGCCTTCCTTGGAGAGCTATCAAAATACTAAAGAGGGAAAGTATGGTTTAGTTGAGCTGAACGAACGATACCAAGGAATGGAGCTTCCTGAATTCATCCTTGCCAATGTTCGAAAAGAAAAAGAGGCCAAAACGATGGTTTCGCATTTCAGCTCCGTCCTCTTGGAGGAAATTAAAAGAAGTTTATCGCGAAAAGAACAAGTTATTCTTTTTCAAAATCGAAGAGGTTTCACGCCTTATTGGAGTTGTGAAGTCTGCACTTGGATACCCAAATGCCATCAATGCGATGTTTCGTTAACGTATCACTTGGGAATTAACTTACTTACCTGCCATTATTGTGGATTTTCTACCCCTCCTATGGGCAGCTGCGCGGCCTGTGGAAGCCACAAAATCAAAATGCTCGGATTTGGAACCGAGAAAATCGAAGACGAATTGCAACCCTTGTTTCCGGATGCACGCATTGAACGCATGGATTTGGATACCACACGATCCAAAACAAAATACGCCGAATTACTCAAAGCATTTGAAGACCGCGACGTCGACATCCTTGTAGGAACGCAAATGTTGGCAAAAGGCTTAGATTTTGAACACGTCGGTCTTGTTGGTATATTAGACGCCGAGCAATTACTCAGTACCCCCAATTTTAGGGCTTATGAGCGAGGTTTTCAACTCATGACGCAGGTTGCAGGAAGATCCGGTAGAAAGCATCAGCGAGGAAGAGTCGTCATTCAAACCCGAAATCCGGAGCATTGGATCATTCAATTGGTGATGGAAAACAATACGGTTCATTTCATCGAACAAGAGCTGTTGGAGCGTTCGAATTTCCGCTATCCGCCTTTTTACAAACTCCTGCATGTCTTGTTGAAGCATGAACAAGAATCCTTGGTTGTATCAGCTGCCAATGCCTTAGCCTTTGAATTACGCAAAACGTTGAAAGAAAGGGTTATAGGTCCAGAATTTACCTTAATCAAGCGGCTCCAAGGGCGTTATCAACAGGAAATTAAAATCAAGTATGAAAAGTCCCTCTCTGATAAAAAAGTCAAGGAGCACCTGCTAGCACTCCTTGATCAATTTTATGAAAATACCCGTTTTAAAAAAGTAAAAATCAGCGTAGATGTTGATCCATATTAACCTAAATAACTTTTAAGGGCTTTATTTTTCGTTGTATGCTTTAATCGACGAATGGCTTTTTCTTTGATTTGCCGCACGCGTTCCCGGGTAAGGTCGAATTTGTCCCCAATCTCTTCCAAAGACATCGCAGGTTTGCCGTCGAGACCATAAAACATACTTACTACCTCCGCTTCTCTTGGCGTTAAGGTAAGTAAGGAATGTTTGATGTCTGTTCGAAGCGACTCCAAGGTCAGGTTGGTTTCAGGGGTAACCATTCCTTCACCGCTCATTACATCGTACATGTTGGAGGAGGATTCGTCGCCTTCGACCAAAGGAGCATCCATGGAAACATGACGTCCGTTTTGTGCTAGCGATTGTTTGACTTCTTCCATACTGCAATTCAGAAATTCTGCCAATTCCTCTGCTGAAGGAGGACGCTCAAATTTTTGTTCTAACTCTGAAAAAGCACGGTTAATCTTATTGATATTACCAATTTTATTCAAAGGTAGACGTACAATTCGCGCTTGTTCAGCCAACGCCTGAAGAATGGATTGACGAATCCACCAAACGGCGTACGAGATAAATTTGAAACCACGCGTTTCATCAAAACGCTCTGCCGCTTTGATTAAACCAAGATTGCCTTCGTTAATTAAATCCGGTAATGCCAAACCTTGGTTTTGATATTGCTTCGAAACCGAAACGACAAAGCGCAAATTGGCTTTGGTAAGTCGTTCCAAAGCTGCGCGATCACCCTCCCGAATTCTTCGCGCCAGTTCAACCTCCTCATCGGCGGTGATAAGTTCCACTCGACCAATTTCTTGTAGGTACTTATCTAAAGATGCTGTCTCTCGATTTGTAACCTGTTTTGCAATTTTCAGCTGCCTCATACGTTAATTTTAATGAATTGTGTTATGCCTTAACGCACAAACATCAAAAAGGTTAGCTTTTTATGTTGAAAAATGCATAAAATAACCAAAAGAGCTTCATTAAAGCGACAAGCCAAGGCTTTTTCGAACCCGTTGTAGTACTTGATTCGCCACCCCATGTGCTTTTGCGGCGCCTGCCTTAAGGATTTTCTCCAACACTTCTTTATGGTTCATATAATAGGCATAAGCCTCCCGTTCTTTTTTGAATTTTTCCATGATTACCTCAAACAATGCCTGTTTCGCATGTCCGTACCCATAACCACCGGCCGTGTAGTTCGTGCGCATGGCCAATACGGCTTCCTCTTCTGCTAGCAAAGAATATAATGCAAATACATTGCAGGTGTCCGGATTTTTTGGTGCTTCCAACGGTGTACTGTCCGACGCAATGGCCATTATACTTTTACGCAAGGATTTTTCCTCTTGAAAAATATCCAGGGTATTGTTGCGCGACTTGCTCATTTTTTGGCCGTCGGTACCTGGCACAAGCATTACGCTGGCGTCAATTCGTTCTTCAGGTAAAACGAAAACTTCGCCCATTTTGGCGTTAAATCTCGAAGCTACATCGCGTGTAAATTCGAGGTGCTGTAATTGGTCCTTCCCTACCGGAACGCATTCGGCATCGTACAAAAGAATATCAGCAGCCATGAGCATGGGATACGTAAACAACCCTCCATTGACATCCTCCAGGCGATCGGCTTTGTCTTTGAAGCTATGGGCAAGCGTTAAGCGTTGGTATGGAAAAAATGCCAATAAATACCACATCAGTTCGCATACTTGGGGGACATCGCTTTGACGATAAAAAACCGAATTCTCCGGATTCAAGCCAAAAGCTAACCAAGTGGCTGCGGTTGCATAGGTGTTGTCACGCAGCTGTTGGGGATCTTTGATTTGTGTTAGGGAATGTAAATCGGCAATAAAATAAAACGAGTCATTGGTGGGAATCTGGGAAAGTTGAATCGCTGGAACAATGGCCCCAAGCAGGTTTCCTAAATGCGGAGTTCCGGTACTTTGAATACCGGTTAAAATTCGTGGCATGGGCTAAAATTGTCTCCAAAAATAAGAAATCGCGCGCTGAATTCCTTAAGAGAATTGCGTAAATTTGAACATGCGTTATGTGTTAGGGGGCTTATCGTTTCTTTGGAAATTATACATCGCCGTCGTATTCTTTTTTTGGGCGATCGTTTTGTATCCCTTTTTTTTATCCATCGTTTCGTTTAAAAAAACCAAAAAATACAGTTTTAAAATTTTCATTTTTTGGAGTTATGCCTTTCGCATTTGTTGTTTTTATCCCATTCGAAAAAGGATTCATGCTGCCTCG
>Ga0214923_10006197_pt1 | contig 13552 bp, 11 predicted proteins | sample LL1510_MetaG_FD_177993 | JGI IMG/M metagenome (GOLD analysis project Ga0214923, IMG submission 177993) | Freshwater microbial communities from Lake Lanier, Atlanta, Georgia, United States - LL-1510 | ecosystem: Environmental > Aquatic > Freshwater > Lake | place: USA: Georgia | collected... | reverse complement strand
TAGCCAAATTGCAAAACCGACACACAATGGCATCGTATTGATCCATTAGAGGTTTTATCATTGATTTTTTGCAGGAAAAATAGGCCATTTCTGGGAAGACAACGATTTTAGAACCATTTTTCTTAGCGTTAATGACAAAATTCTCGATTGTCGCAAAGTTTTTTTCGAGGTCGGAATGTGAAATCGTTTGGGCGATTGCTACGTTCATAGGTTGCCACCTTAAAATGATCTAAGTACTTTATTAACATGAAAACTGTAATGCCCTTACTCATTTGTTTAATATTGCTTGTCCGTTGTCAAAGCACTTCGTCTACCAATTCAGATTCGCTGCGAGGTCCTGAATACTCTGAAAAACATATTGAGTTTGAAAAATGGGGGAGAACTCACGAATGTTGTACCGCTTCAGGATCTAGAGCCGCTGTTGCTTCCGGCGGTACTCACGCTTCAAAAGCTGGATTAGAGATTCTCAAGGCCGGTGGGAATACGGTCGATGCAGCGGTCGCGACTGCTTTTGTCTTGGCAGTGGAGAGGCCGCACTCTGCGGGGTTGGGTGGTGGTGGGTTTATGACTCTGTATTTAAAAAATACAAAACCCAGAGCTCAGTTTATTGATTTTAGGGAAACAGCTCCCGAAAAGTCTCGCCGAGATATGTATTTAGATAAAAGTGGAGAAGTTGTGCCCAAATTGAGTGTGGTTGGGCCTTTGAGTGTTGCGACTCCTGGTTTCGTTGTTGGCCTATACGAAATCCATAAAAAATGGGGCAAACTCCCATGGAAAAGACTTTTGATCCCCTCTGTCGAATTAGCTTTCAGTGGGTTCAAAGTCTACCCCTCTCTTGCCAGACATATTGTTGAAAAAAGTGACTGTCTTTTAAAAGATATTGAAGCTTCAAAACTATTATTTCCTGAAGGCAAGCCATTAAAAGCCGGGGATCTTTTAATTCAAAAGGACCTCGCTAATACGTTACGAAGAATTGCGCAAAATGGTTCTAAAGAGTTTCGGACTGGAAAAACTGCCAAAGAAATCATTCGTTATATGAAAGCCCACGAAGGGATTCTTTCAGAGGCAGATTTAAAAAACTACCGACTGAAATATCGAAAACCTATCGAGGGTAGCTTTAAAGGTTTTGAAATTGTAAGTGCTCCACCTCCCAGCGCAGGCGGAGTATTGATTCTCCAGGGATTAAAAACTTTGGAGGGTTTTCCGCTTGAAGAGTTAAGTCAGAAGACACCCAATTACGTACACTTAATTTCTGAGATATTAAAAAGGGGTTATGCGGACCGAAGCAAGTTTGTGGGAGATCCCGATTTCACTTCCTTGGATTATTCCGAGCTAATTTCAGAAAAATACGTAAAGTCATTAATAAAAAACATTGCAATGGACAGAGCTACTCCCTCCTCCGAGATTAAGGGTGGGGATTTTATAGATGATAAAACCCACACGACTCATCTTAGTATTATTGATAATGAGGGAAATGCCGTTGCTAGCACTTTAACTATCAATGATTCTTTTGGAGCCTGTGTGATTGCGCCGGGAACTGGAGTTTTTTTGAACGATGAGATGGATGATTTCAGTGCCAAGCCTGGAGCTATGAATATCTACGGGCTAACTGGAGAGCAAGCAAATGAAATTGCACCCTTCAAACGGCCCGCTTCCAGCATGTCTCCCACGATTGTACTTAAAGAGGGTGAGCCGATTTTAGCTGTAGGAGCTGCGGGGGGGTCGAGGATAACAACAAGTGTTTTTCAAGTTATTCTGAACGATCTTTTTGTTTATCCCGGAGACTTGAAAAAAGCAGTATTCGCTCCGCGGATCCACCAACAATGGATGCCTGAATTTTTAGATCTAGAGGAGGGTTTTTCGGAAAGCGCTCTAGCTTTTCTTGATTCCATCGGAGAGAAAGTCAGAAAAGCGCCATGGAGTGCAATAGCCCAGGCCGTTCATTTAGAAAATAATGGAAAGGTTAAAGCTGTTTTTGATCCTAGAGATGAAGGGGGAGCTGAGGCTTATTAAATAAAAAAAGCCACCCGAAGTGGATCGGATGGCTTTTATCAATTTCAGAAATTAAAGATAAATATTTAAGTTGGCAACTGGCATTACTACTAAGGCCCCTGCGTAGCTTCCAAATTTGGCTTCTCCATTTAGGCCCATTTTTTTGCTCAGATTCCAGTGGACGCCAGGTCGAAAAACCATAAGGAAGTTAGCCTCGGTTCCTGTGGCGCCACCAAATTCTAAATAGGGTCCTGCGGAGAGACCAAAATATGGGACTAAATTGGAACTTGACCCGAACAGGTAAATAGCCGTTGGGGTAACTTGAAGTCCCGTGGTGTTGCTTGGCTCTGCAAGTTTCCCCCAAAAATGTAATCCTAGATCTCCTCCAACATAAAGCCGATGCGAAAGTTCAGTTTGGGTTAGCACACCAAAGCTCAAACCAAAACCAGTTTCTCCAGTGTTTGGTAATACCGGAATAACGAGACCTGTTTGAAGGTAGGTATCTGAGGACGGTGTGGCAGCAACAGTCTCAGTCGTTGTTGAAGCTCCGCTCCGTCCGTGCTTGCCCGCAGCAAAACTCGGGTTAGTCCCAAATACCAGGGCCGTTAAAACTATAAATAATTTTTGCATCTATTGACTCCATGAAAAAAGTTTATTTACAAGATGTAATTAAATAGCCCCTCAAGCATACTAGGTCAAGTTGCTGACAATCTTATGAAACAAAAATTGTTTATTACCGATTTTGATGGGACTTTAGCAGCCTCCGATGGCCTTGTTTCGTTAAAAAACCTTTTGGCACTTGACCTTCTAGCTAAACATCAAATCGTTCGTGTAATCGCTACGGGTCGCAATCTTTACTCTGTTCGGAAAGTGATCGCACCCAATTTCCCAGTGGATTATGTCATATTTACAACCGGCGCGGGTCTCATGCATTGGCCCACTCAAAAAATGATACTTAGTCATCATTTGGACAGAGATTCTATCAAGACGACTTTTAATTGCTTTAATGAGTATCGAATCGACTTCATGATTCACGATCCCATTCCTGATAATCATTTTTTTCAGTTTTTTGAGACGGGTTTGAAGAATTTAGATTTTGCATCTAGAAAACAACATTACGGAGAGTATTGTCGCGCAGGAGACTTCGATCAGCTCCCTGGAAAAGCGGCACAGTTTTTAGGGGTCTTGCGACCGGACCAAGATGAGAACCTTATTCCACTAATTAAGCAAACCTTAAATTCTCAGAATGTTGTTCGGGCCACATCCCCTTTTGATCACAAATCAATCTGGGTCGAGGTTTTTTCAAAACAAGCAGCTAAACATACGACTAGTGATTTTTTGGCGCAGAGCTTGGGTGTGTCTCGGTCCAATACATTTGCGATTGGGAATGACTATAACGATCAAGAGTTACTTAATTGGGCTGGAAAAGCGTTTGCAGTCGGAAATGCGATTGAGGCTTTGAAAAATCAACACGAAAGAGTTGCCGAGGTTCAAAAGGATGGCTTTGCCGAAGCAGTAGAGAGGATTTTAAGTTAATTAGCCTACCATTTTTAATTTATCTGTTTTTTTTGAGTAGACTTTATTTCCGATAATCAAGAGGTCCATGTCACTATTCATAAAACAACGAACAGCATCATCAGGTGAGCACACAATAGGTTCACAGTCATTGAAGGAAGTGTTGACCAGCATCGGAACCCCCGTTTTTTTTCTAAAGCTATTGATGAGGTTCCAGTAAAAGGGCTGAGTTTCTTTATTCACCGATTGAATTCGGCACGAGTTATCTGCGTGAACGACAGCGGGAATTGATTTTAATTTATCCGGTTTTACTTGAAATACTGCTTCCATAGTGGGGCTAGGAAAGGGATTTTCAAACCAATCATTTTGGTACTCCTCAAGGACTGAGGCTGCAAAAGGTCGGAAACTCTCTCGGTGTTTCACTCTGGCATTTAATTTGTCCTTCATGTCCGGGTGTCTTGGGTCTGCTAGAATACTGCGGTTTCCAAGCGCCCTGGGTCCAAACTCCATTCTACCCTGGAAAAGACCCACAATTTTACCTCGGCTGATTTCCTCAGCAGCCCAGTCGATAAGGGCTAAATCATTATCAAAGGTCATCTCAGAAAGTTGTTCTGAGGTATTCAGGGACACAATTTCTCCTTTGGGCGAAGGCCCCAACAAACCCCAGTGGCCACCCTCAACGGAGATGTTTCTTTTCGCTACTGCGATCGCAGCACCTACTGCGATGCCTGCATCGTGGGAGGCGGGAGCAACGAGCACTTTTTTAAATGGGCTATTTTTTGTGATTTGACCTACCCAAACACTGTTATGTGAACAACCGCCTGAGAGTGCCACTGTAGTTACTGGCACTTTATCGTAAAGTTGAGCGAGAAGAATGTTAGCGACCTCCTCAAAGCACATCTGAGCCGATTTAGCTAAATCCTTGTGAAACTGTAAAATAGGTTCATTTGGTTTTCGGGCTTTAAACCCTAGCAATTGCATCATGTAATTGCTGTTGTAAAAAGGAAGGGTTTTGGGTTGCGCTTTTTCGATGAAAAATAAGGGTGGGTTTTTTAGTAACGGGAAGGCTTCCATGTTAAGTTCAAAGCCAAAAGGTTCTTTTTTCCTTATGAGATTTCGCATCTCTTTTATGTATTTAGGAACTCCATAACTAGACAGTCCCATAACTTTGAACTCATCGCCGTAATGAGGGAATCCCAAATAATGAGTTATTGCCGTGTAGAAAAAACCAATGGAGTGAGGAAATAACACTCGATCAAGAATTCGAATATCATGACCGTCATTTTTTCCAATCGAAGCGGATACAAAATCTCCTAACCCATCCAGGGAAAGATAGGCCACATCGCTTGAGGTATCGAGATATCGGCAACTGTATAGGTGCGCTAAATGATGTTCAACTGATTTAAGCGAAGCTTTCGTTAGCCCTATTTTGTCTAGAGCCTTTCTCAGTCTAATTTTAGGGTCAGAATTTTTAGATACTTTGCGTTTCAGTAATAATGGGTGTTTGAGAGCTAGGGCTAATTTTCGATGAAATTGGTTCCATGATTTTTTAGCCACTACTACCACGTTGACTTGACTTGCGGTAATCCCTGCATATTCCAGACAATATTTGATAGACAATTCAGGAAAGCTCGCACAGTGCTTGATCCGATTAAAACGCTCCTCTTCAGCGGCTGCGACTAATTTATCGCCAACGATAAGAGCTGCGGAGGAATCTCCGTGGCCATAACTTATTCCAAGAATGATTTTTGGATGCGATGCCATATTTTCTAACTTATTATTTTAGCCGGTTCGGAACTCTGTTTCATCTATTGAAACAGAAATTTAGCCTGTCCGGCAAATGGTCACAGTGCGGCCAAACGGTTTTCTGAGCGCTGCTCCAAAGAAAAGTTACCGGTTTCGTCAATTCTTTTGAGCAGTTTTCTAAAAAAACAGTAAACTATTAATATACTGGTGTCCCTAGTATACGCTCTGAACAAAAAAAAATGGAATACGCAATCCGTCTTTAAAATTATCTTGCTATGCATATCGGCACTCAAGAAATCATTCAGTTTTTTTTACTGGTGCTGGGAGCTGCATTAGCTTCTTATCCCCTTCTACTAATTAACAATAGACTAGCTCCGCGATTAGGTCTTATCGACTGGCCCAAGGCTAGAGGTATAACTGAGCACCAGATCCCAATCATCGGCCACAGTCTCGTTTTAATTTCGCTTGCTTTCTTTGCGGGTGCGAAACTTCTCAACTTTCCATTGAGTTCTTGGTTCGTAGCAGTTGCCGTGGGAATTGCCATCATGGGGATGCTTGATGATCGAAGGTCTCTTCCCGCTCTCGATAAAATGGCATTTCAAATTTTCTTTGTGGTCTGCTTGGTATTTCTAGACCCTGAACTCAGAAATGGAATCACTAAGCAGTATGGTCCTGCAGCTTCCGCTTTATCAGTTTTTTTTATTTTAGGATTAATGAATGCAGTCAATTTTATTGATGGCATCGATGGTCTGGCGGGTTTGGTGTTACTGTTGGGCAGCGCCGGTTTCTTCGCCATTTCACATTCTCACCCTTCGCTAACTGTCTTTGTTGCTTATTCGTCAGTTCTTATAGGGTCCTTAATTCCATTTTTGTACTTAAACGTAATCAAGAGAAAAGGTTTTTTGGGAAATGTTGGGAGTTATTTTTTTAGCTTTGTCTTAGCTTACATGCACTTAAGTGCTCCAATTGAAGCTCATGACTCCCTGTCGAGATTTTCTATTTCGGGTCTGTTCTTTCTGATCCCCATCTCGGACGCGGCTATGGTTCTATTGAGTCGCGTGGTCACCCGAAGGTCACCTTTTCATGCAGATAAAGGTCATTTACACCACCGACTGATTCAAACCTCAGTGCCCCTAAGATATATTTTGATTACTTTCGCTATTATTGACATTGCAGGTCTCATAACTGGCTATGCTTTAGTTCGCAGTGGGGCCATGCGGAAGTCTATATTTCCAATCATTACGTTAGTAACCCATGTCAGTGTAGTGGGTTATATGATTGTGTTTATTGAAAAGGCGACTAAGCGAAGAGTTCAGTCCTTTTTTGAGCATTTAGATTCTGGACATTCGCTCTATTTTCTTAAATACAAAATTACGAGCGAAGCCGGCAAAAACATTCCAAGTTATATGTTAAATAGAATCGCCGCTAGAATAAACTCAGAGATTCGTGTGACCGATATGTGCTATGTTGAGGAGCCTGATGTTTTATTTGTAGGCTTAAAACTTGAAAACGAGACTTTAAAAAATATTGCGCTTAGGCTGGAGGCAATATTTCATTCTGAAAAGTTGAAAGTTAATCTGGAAGTAGAAAAAGGGGAATTCATAAAAATTAAAAACCTTACTAATGAAACAAAACTAAAAAGAGTAAAGTAGACTAATTTGTTAACTCTTCTAATCTTGGTCTTATTCCCTGCTGCTTATCAAAGAATTGCCGATATAAGCCCGATGATCTCATAAGATTTTCGTGGCTTCCCGACTCTACGATTTTACCTTCATCCATCACATAAATTTTATGGGCTTTTCTTATGGTGGAGAGTCGGTGGGCTACAATAAAAGTGGTTTTCCCCAACATGAGCTTTTCTATTGCGCTTTGAACGATTGCCTCACTCTGACTGTCCAAACTAGATGTGGCTTCATCCAATACCAGAATGGGGGAGGCCTTCAAAAAAGCTCTTGCAATAGCAACACGTTGCCTCTCGCCTCCGCTCAAGCATACTCCACGGTCTCCAATTCGGGTATTAAAGCCATCCTTCATTTTTTTTATGAACTCTGAGCAATGAGCTAGCTCCGCAGCCATTTCAATATCTTTGTCTGAGGCCAATGGATTACCGTACCGAATATTTTCTAAAAGAGAATCGTTAAAAAGGAAAGTGTCCTGGGTTACAAATGAGATGAGATTTCTGAGGTCTGAAAGCAAAAGATTTTCAATGGGAATTCCGTCCACAAGAATCTCACCCGAAGAGATGTCATAAAGCCTAGGAAGGAGATTAACAACGCTCGATTTGCCGCTACCACTGTGTCCTACAAAAGCGACACAATCTCCTCTGTTAATCTCGAAAGATAGGCCTCTGAGCGCGGGCTTATCTCCATAATTTAATGTGACGGACTGAAACTTAATTGATTGTTTGAAAGAAGTTATTTTCTCTGTTCCATCCGGTTTTTTAAATTTTGGCTCTGTATCTAAAATAAGATAGATTCTCTCAGCAGCTGCTTCAGCAGTTTTTAGTTTTAAATAAGCATTGTTGAGTTGTTTTAAGGGCATTTGAGCTAAGCCGATGGCGATGATAAACCCCACAAGTTGTCCAGGGGTTAATAGACCTAAAGATGCTCGATGTCCCCCGTAGATGATGACTCCAGCGATCAATAGAGCCCCAATGAACTCGACGATGGGGGTGGCAAGTTCTTCTACTTTTATAGCCTTCATCATGACATTAAAGTAATTTTCTTGAACCGTTTTAAACTTTTTAAATAGTGGCTTCTCTAGTTGAAAAACCTTAACGACTCTCGCACCAGAGATGCTCTCTTGGCTTAGGGACATTAAATCTGAAAAGATTTCCAAGTTTTTGTGTGAGTACCGCTTGACTGCGCTTCCGGACTTTGAAAACAAAAAAGCAACCAATGGAGCTACGATTAGAGTGCTTGTGGCGAGTCTCCAATCGCAGTAGAAGGCTGCACCAATCAGGCCTAAGAAAGTGAAGGGTTCTTTCAATACCAAAATGAGAGTGTCAATTCCTGTTGAAATTTTGCCCAGGTCGTTTTGAACGTTAGATAAAAAATCGCCTGTCCGAGTCTTATCTAAGACTGAGAGTGGAAAATTGAGGTATTTTTCAAAAAGAACAATTCGATATTTAGTGATGAGCTTCTCTGAAACATATCGTCTCAAAGTGTTGTGAAAATATTTAGCGAAGCCACTGACAACAAAAATCAATATCAAAAAAGCAGGGGCCTGTTTGAAAAATGAGCCCTCAATAAAAGTTCCTTTTTGAAGTTCATCAATAATTCGTTGAGACAATTTGACACTGATGGGTTGTATTGCGGAGATGACTAAGCCAAGAGCTAGCACAATACCAATTTCTACTTTGAATGGCTTGAACTCTGCGATGACTCGCTTAAGAGCTGCAAACGAGGTCTTCTTGGTTTTAGGCAAGGAATATGGGGCCATCAACGAGGACAATATACGAATTTTTAAGAGAGGCGAGGGGAAAGTTAAAAGTGTTCTAAACTGAGCTGATTTTCGACTTAAGAACGGGCTCTTTATTCCTCTTTATCCGACTCGGGCTCCAAAGTTGACTCGGGTGGAGTGAATTCAAACGTAGATAGCTCAGAACTATTCTTAATTTTGATAACTTTTCCGTAAGTGCGGCTATTGTTTGGAGTGCTACAACCATACATGGACTTAATTAATAGTTCGTGAGTTTCAGCTTCGAGGTCTTGAATTATCACGGCTTTAACGTTTAAGGGGATGTGAGCTGAAGTTGATTCCAAATAGACCAAGTATTCAGCGGCGACTTCACGGTTAAAAACCGATGAATCGTCGTATGACTTTTTTAGCATGTGGTGTTGGAACAGTTGGAAGAGGGGGTCGGTATTGTTTTGTTTTTTGCCACGCATCTCTTGAGTCCCTTATTCAACGGGTTAAATCCAATCCGTGGACTTTTAAATCACCTAGGCCTATTGCCCTCACTTTCACTCAACGGAATTAAGAAGTTCTTTCTTTAGAAACTCTTCGTGGAGAGTGTTTCACAATTGGGCAGCGTAAATACCTAGATTTATTATCGCTTTTTTACCGGTTGGGAATGTGGAGCGTTAAAGTTATACGTTTTCCTTGTGTTGTTGACCTCGAGACCACAAGCTAAAGAATTGAAATTGCTTGATATTATGATTGGGGTGTTGGCAGGTGTCTTGCTTTATTCTTGGTTAGAACATTGAAATTAGCATCGAAAGCAAACAACGGGTGTAGACAACGTGAACACTTATAAAAGACAGGTTAAACCAAATTTTATTCGGGCTTGGATTCAATTAATCATTTTAGCCCCACTGGCGTTAATGATGGTAGGCTGCATGAAAAAATGCCAAGTGCCTACTGAGAAGCAAACGAGTGTCAGTGCCACTGAGTGGAGGATGGTTGAGAGCACTGATCCCGATCCCGATATTCAGGACAATCTCAGTAAATTTACTTTCTTCATTTTCAGGTTTGGGCAGGATTTTCAAGGGGATGTTAAGGCAGTCATTAACAACACTCAATATGACAATCCGGTAAGGACATTCACTTTTGACGTGGATACTAATTCAAAAACTTTGCTGATTAAATATGCTTTTCCACAGGGCTCTGAAAGTTCATCGCAAGGCAACTCTGAAGGTGACAAGCCCGTTGCTTACTCTTACTCGTTGGGGCGGCAGTTAGAATTGGTTGGACAAAATGGCAGTTACTACCGATTTGTACCTTTTACCGGGATTTTATCCCCTGACGATACTTGTTCCTTCTAAACGTTATTAGCCACTTGTCTGCTATCAATCGTTTCTTAACCAGCTTTTTATTTGCGGCCCCTCAAAATTACTGTTAGAACTGCGCTCAGGTTAATTTAAGTCTCGGCGAGTATATTATTGCCTGAGAAACAAGGAGACTCATTATGTCGTTACGTTCAAACCTGAAAGTTGATTTTAACAAGTGGGCAAAACACCCTGCGATTGACCAGCTATCTCAGCAGTTAAGCACTTACGAAAAAAAAGTCACTAATCTTGTTAAAGAATTTGATCTTAAAGGTCGTCAAGCCAAGGAGCGCAGTCGAAAAAAATTGGATAAATTAGTTGTTCAGCTCAAAGCGACTCGTGGGAAAGTAGAAAAAAGAATTAATCATTTAGTAAGCGCCGAAAGTAAGAAGTTGAACAGACGAGTTAACGATCTAGTCAGCTACTTAACCCAAGTTTCTCGGCAAGAGGACCGTGAAATGGCTGCCTCTGCCGGAAGGGCCAAAAAGAATTCTAAAACTAGACGTAAAACGACCTCTGCTAAGCGTAAAACGAGAGTCAGAAAATAATTCTCCTGAGTAAGTAGTTTAAAAATGCAAGTGATACATGGGCTTTCTGGGTGCCCGGAAAGCCCCACTAGTTCAGCAGTTGCTATAGGCAACTTTGATGGAATTCATAAGGGCCATCAGGCTTTGCTTGGAGAAACTGTGAATGGGGCGAGGGTTAAGAGGCTTCGGCCCACCGTTTTAACTTTTTATCCCCATCCTGTAGAAGTTTTAAATCCTAACAAAAAATTAGAACAGTTGACGACCACTTCCGAGAAGTTGTCCCTCTTCGAGGAACTCGGCATTGATTTTGTGTGTGTAGCCCAATTCGATGAGGCTCTTAAAGACCTATCGCCCGAAGATTTTTTTCAAAGCTACTTAGTGAGAGGGCTAAAAGCGAAGTCAATCTATGTAGGCTACAATTTTAGATTTGGAAAAAATCGATCAGGAGACATCCAGCTTTTAAGAAAACTCTGTGACCAAGAAAACATATCTCTCACTGTTTTGACCGCAGTAGAGGTAGTTGAAAAAGTGAGTAGTTCTCTCATTCGAGATAAAATTTCTAAAGGAGAGATGGAGTCGGTCACTCAAATGTTGGGACGACCCTACCGTATTTCAGGGACGGTGAAGCCTGGTGATGGCCGGGGTAAACAACTTGGATTTCCGACTGCCAATCTGCATTGTGCAGCTGAAAAAATTCTTCCAAAAAATGGAGTTTATATCAGTAAAGTGGGTTGGCAGAGGCAGGTATTTAGGGCGATTACTAATGTGGGTATTCGCCCCACTTTTCATAGCGAAAACTCGCCCAAATTAGTCGAAGTACATATCCTCGATCTTAACGCGAAGCTGTATGATGAGTCGCTTGATTTAGATTTCTTGAAGTTTGTAAGAGATGAAAAAAAGTTCAACTCGCTAGCGGACCTTAAAACTCAGATTGAGAAAGATATATTAGCTTCGAGGAATTCATCACTATTCGACACTCTCTAAAAACTTGATTATAGTTATTGGGTTATGAGTCTTTCACCCCATATTTTGGTTTTAGCAGCAGGAAAAGGGAAACGGATGAGATCTGAGATTCCTAAGGTCCTGCATGAAGTTCTTTTTCAGCCGATGATCCATCATGTGTTGGATCTCGCCTATTCTCTTCCGCAAGCTTCGGTCTCGGTCATCGTGGGACATGGTGGAGATAAGGTTCGAGGCGCTTGCTCTAATTACCCGGGGATTAAGTTCTACGAACAAAAAGAACAACGGGGAACAGCAGATGCTGTCAAAGCTGCGCAGGTTTTTTTAGAGAATCAAAAGGGATCTGTTCTTATTTTAAGCGGGGACGTTCCTCTGTTAAGAAAACAGTCGATCGAAAGACTTTTAAAATTACATGAAAGTGAGAATTCGGCTTGTAGTTTAGTCACTACCCATCTAGCAGACCCCACAGGTTATGGACGAATTTTAAGAGATTCGAAATGCCAAGTTCAAGGGATTCGCGAAGAGGCAGACTGTAGCGCTGAAGAAAAAAGAATCAATGAAATTAATGCAGGTATTTACTGTTTTGAGATTGAATCTCTCTTTCAGGCGCTGTCGAAAATTACAAATCAAAACCGACAGGGCGAATTTTATTTAACTGATGTCATTCATATCTTGGTTAAGGAAAATAAGAAAGTGATAGGGGCTCCCTTTGAGGATTCTGAAGAGACTTTGGGAATTAATGATCGAATTGCGTTAGCTCAAGCCGAAAGAGCTCTTCAAAAAAGGGTCAATCAGTTTCACATGGAAAATGGGGTGACACTGAGAGGTAGCGAAAATATTTGGATTGATACTAAAACTGAAATCGAATCGGATGTCGTCATTGAAACTGGTACTCGCATTCAAAAATCTAAAATTGAAAAAAATTCTTTTATCCAGGCGAATTCTCGAATTGAATTTTCAGTGATTCACATGGGTGCAAAAATCAAGCAGGGTACGGTTATTGAGGAAAGCACTGTGGGAGAAAGAAGCACTTTAGGGCCCTATGCTCATTTGCGTCCAGCGTCCCATTTAGGTAATGAGGTTAAAATCGGAAACTTTGTAGAGATCAAAAAAAGCACTTTCAAAGACGGGGCGAAAGCATCTCACTTAAGCTACATTGGGGATGCAGAGATTGGAAAAGATGTTAATTTAGGCTGTGGTTTTATCACTTGTAATTTTGACGGGGTGACTAAACATAAGACAGTTATAGAAGATGGCGCTTTCGTAGGCAGTGATTCCCAGATGGTTGCACCTGTGACACTAGGGGCAAGAAGTTATGTGGCATCCGGGACCACAGTCACTAAAAGCACTCCCCCTGAGAGCCTCGTGATTGGTCGAGTCAAGCAAGTGACTAAACCTGGATACGCAAAGAGGTTTTTTAAGAAGTAACTCCATAGCTCTGGGAATCGGGAGATTGTGAGCTTTTCATCATAATTTTATCAAACAAAAAAATTAGGTTTTTTTGGAATTTTTTACGATATACTATTTAAAGATAGCAGCACGTACGCAGATTAATAACATTCTTCCTTGCCACTCAGCATAAAAAATAACTGCCCGTTTAGTCGGGGATAAATCGCTAAGGAGTTTTCTTATGTCTAAGACTGTAGAAGCACGTTTGACCTCAAACAAAGGTTTCACCCTTGTGGAACTACTGATCGTAGTCGCCATTATTGGCGTGTTGGCCTCTCAAGGCGTTCCCGCATACAAGAGGATGATCCAAAAATCCAAAAAAGGTGAAGCGCAAGTCATGCTCGGAAATATCTGGACCGCTGAATCAGCGTTTTTTAGCGAGTACGGAATCTATGGGAATAATTTGTTTCGAATGGGGGCCGCGATGGAAGGGACCAATTTCATTTATTCGGCAGGGTTTGTCGGTGCCAACTGTGATAACAACTCAGGCCTTAGACCCACCACAAACACTGCTCCGTCAATTCCACCGGCCTATTTAGATGCTAGCGAAACCGCAAATCCTAATTATTGGAAGATAGGGCGCATCTCTCAAGC
>Ga0214923_10006196_pt1 | contig 13553 bp, 19 predicted proteins | sample LL1510_MetaG_FD_177993 | JGI IMG/M metagenome (GOLD analysis project Ga0214923, IMG submission 177993) | Freshwater microbial communities from Lake Lanier, Atlanta, Georgia, United States - LL-1510 | ecosystem: Environmental > Aquatic > Freshwater > Lake | place: USA: Georgia | collected... | reverse complement strand
CAGATGGTAGTCCAATTGTTGGCGCCCTCTTTCCTTACACTTCATCAAAGGCACTGCCTTACAGGAAGAGGAATGACGACTGCAAGCTTCTTTGTTGCACTCAGACGCGTCCTCCAATTCAGCCTCACTACTTCTCTGAGCCAGTCAGCTACCCTGACCCGTTCAGGACCTATGAGCCACAGCCGAATGAGTGGATCAATGTGGAGAAGCGATCTGTTAGGCGCCTGAAGACACGGGCAAGGTTCGCTAAGGATGATGAGAAGGTTCCAGTGAGGGCGAATGTTCTGTATGCGATGTATGACGATTAGAGGCTTAGGACGTAGATAAGATGGTATGAAAATTGATACATTTTTTGCTAGAAAAAACAGTATGCCAAATATTCGTGGAGGTAAAGGATACAAGAGTGGGAAGGGAAAATCCAAGTTGGGGGACAGCGAGGAGGTGGAATTCATTGAGGTCCAGCCAGATCAGATGGTTGGTAGGCTGGTGAGACTACTTGGTGACTTGAATGCAATGATTTATTGCCAGGATAATAAGCAGCGTATTTGCAAGATTTGTAGATCAGTTAAGAAGTCAGTAAGGTTTGAGGTGGGCGATATTGTTCTTGTGAGTCTCAGGGACTGTGAGGTTCCAAAGAGTGATCTGGCAAAGGGAGTCAGAGGGGATCGTGGAGATATTCTGGATAAATTCCACCCGTATCAGTTTAGTGAATTGAAGAAGATCATTGATCCACGTATATTTGGAAATATCGAGACAGTTTCTGAGATTTCCAAGTTAATTGGTGAAGGAAAGGATTTGGCTGCAGAGAAGGTTGCAGCGGCAGCTGCAGCAGCTGAGGAGGATGACTTATTTGACAGAGATGCAGATGCCACTGATACAGAGAATGAAGATGACGACTCGGATACAAGTCCTAATGAGACTGAGCGGGATAAGCGGAAGAAGGAGGGTCTTGTAGTAGATAAGAAGAACAAGATATCTCATAGGGCGGTAGCAGCTAAGGTAGAGAGGGAGCTAACTCTTGATGATCTCTAAGCCTAGCACAGGCTAGGCTACCTTAGGCGCTGTATCTATACTATTTTTTAATTAGGGCTAAGGAGAGCAATGGAACAAATGGACCAAGGGGAATATGGTGGAGCTGTTCAGGGTGGAGTTGTATATGCATCTGCTGATTTCCCGGATGCAGATACAACTGATATGAAACCACTACATTCTTTAAAGGTTGCAGTATCGAATGTAATTCTTTATCATGTTTCAGAATCTGCTGAGAAACAACATCAGTTTAGACAATGGAGGCGAAAGATAAAGGATGTAATTCAGAATCACGAAGAAAAGATTCTGCAATTCTTTGAGAAGCCCTTACCAGATGGACAACCACTGAAAACTGCTCATACCTTGCTAACAAAATACGGAAAGTTGACAAATTATGACACCACAAGACAAATTCCGCAATTCTTCAAACAATATATTTTGGAGTCTCCGCAAAATGGCACGGAGTCCCTGAACTCTTATATTGATGAATTAATGAAATCTAGAAGTGGAGATCCACCAATTCAACGATGGACATCAATGAGTAAACAATTACTGGATTACATGAGGGATACAGGTGATGAACTTATTAGACTAGATCAACGTCTGCAATCTGAATGTATTCGAATTGATAGTGTGGCAGAAAAGGTCTCTCAACTTGTGGCCTTGCCGAATCCTGAGTTGGATGGATTTCAGGAAATGATGGATTCTTATATTCAGAAACAATTCAAGTCTGGAGATCTTGAGAAACTCTACTGGGATTATATTTTCACCTTGCAGAAATATTCGGCATTAAGAGATATCTTGCTTCCACAGAGGGCAGTCACGCAATCGGATCCTCTGTGCTGTATATGTATGACAGAACCAGTAGTTATTGCGCTGGCTCCATGTGGACATACCTTTTGCACGAATTGCTCAAAGCGGACGGTAGTTTGCCATATTTGCAGACAAGGGGTGATATCTAGATTGAGAGTTTTTTTTAGTTAGAGTATTTAGATGAATAAGGCAATAAAGGAATTTAATGGGGAATTAAAGAAGATAGAAAAGAAACAAGGGAAACTCTTTACTGCAAGGTTAAAGAAGAAGGAAAAGAAAGAAAAAGCACTATTTACTAGATTTGATAGATGCAGGACAAGAAAGTGTTCAACGTATTTTAAGGAGCAAGACGCTGAGTCTGAGAGATTTAGAAAAGAACAAGATATACAGTGTCCTCAGAAAAATAATAAGGCATTCTATGACTGTTCGGTTGGATTTTATGATGGACCTGAAGGATCTAAGCTACGGAAATTATCAGAAAAAATAAAGAAGTGTGCTAATACCAAGTGTAAGGCAGACTTACAAAAACTCAAGCAGCAGAAAGAAAGTATAAAGGAATTGTTTATGAAACAAAAAATTGACCCTAGTCCCTAGTGTATCATAGTTACCTGGAGCCAAATGCAGAAATTCCTGAATGAGGAGCATGCTCGTTACTCACGACTCTTCAGAAAGCCAGCTTGGGCCCTGACCCTATTTGTCTTTGTTTCTGCAAGCGTGAGTATGGCAGCAACAGGCATTCTTTGCAGAACACTGACTTCTTTAGAGCAGATACTTCTTCTGGAGTTCGGACTTATCTTCTGCTGCTTCCTTGCAGTCTTTATCGTGGTTCCCATTTGTATGCGTCTTATCCTGAATTGTTTATTCAAGGTAAGACGGATAGGCACTGGATTAAAAAATTTACCCTTGAGCTACCGTTTGCCACAAAAGCCAGCGCCGCCGAATTCTCCAGCACCGAGATGGGCTCTGAAGTCATTTAGGGAGACGATGGCAAAACCAGGAACTCGCCTCTCTTCAAGAACTTAGCCTTGAGCTCAGCGGCTCTCTCTGGCTCCAGCTTGTAGAGATCGATGGCTTTATCTACAATTCGGCTAGCGAAGGCATACCAGAGGGTCTCAATGAGTCGTGTGCCAATTTGTAGAGGGGGTTGAGGAGGCATGTGCGGGCCTTACATTACAACGAGTAATCAAATTTTTTACTGTAACATAACCTGACTACCCATGCGTTAGCGTAATGCGCTAAAGGCCTAAGCTATTATTTAATAGCCGCCAGCCAGAGCATGCTCTGGCCTAAATCTTTTTCACCATTTCACCATAGAATGGATGAGAATCAGCTTGACCCCACCGATTTCAGAAATCTGCCGAATCTGTTGACGGAGTGGAAGAAGTTGCAGGAGGATAAGCAGAAGCTACTGGATGAGAAGAAACAGATCAATGATAGAATTCGTGAGCACGATAAGCGTGCTGAGGCAATGCAGAAGATGATTTTGCCAATTATGAAGAAGAACAGTATTGGAGCACTGGATCTCAAGTCATCAAATGCACGCGCCCTCTTTAAGAAGCGTGTAATCAAGTCGCCTCTAGGAATCAAGGAGATGAAGGTGTATTTCAAGGAGCATTTCAAGACGACGGATGAGGCAGATAAGCTTCTTGCCTTTCTGGATACGAAGAGAGATACCATTATCAGGGAGTCTCTCGTGTATGAGAAAAATGAGGTGCCTTAGATAGAATGAGTTCAGTGATTAACGCAGCAACGCGTGCTATGTTTGAAGGTTTTACAAATCCTTCTGGGACCGAATCTTTCAGACATGATCCAGTGTATGCGGAAGCAATTGCAACAATTCTTGCATTTACCATTTCGGTTCTTATTGTGTCCCTTGTTGGTCTGTGGCTGTGGAATTACAGTGTAGTGCCTTTATTCGAATTCGCACGTCCGGCTAAATCTGTGTTTCAGATTCTAGGCCTGATGGTATTCTTGAGTTTAGTGGATTCTTAGAATATTGGTAAAGTAGATGAATGATGCGAGTAAGACAATGGAAAAAAGAAATAATGATAAATCTTCGACAAGGCGTAATGGTATGAACGCCCATCGTAGTTTTTTAGAGGAAGTGAGAGGGCTACTCGATGCAAATCCAGGTTCTTATAGAGTATTATATACAGAACCAAAGAGTATTGAGTCACATTACTACTTCGTGGGACTGAACCCTGGTGGTATGGAAACGGACCCATCAGATTTATTTGTAGAATCTGGTAATGCAATTCTGAATGAGAATTGGGCTGGGACTAAGAAGAATCCATTACAGAATCAAATGTTATATTTCTTTGAAGATATGGCTAAGATCTTAGGAAGAACAGAAGACTGGATTCCTTATATGAATACTCAATGGATGATTTCCAATTATGTCTTTTACAGATCACCTTCGTGGGACACAATGGCTAAAAAGCATGCCCACATTGCAACGTCAAAGGAGATTTGGAGAAAGATATTTACAAGGAATCTACCAAAGATAATCGTGGCGAATGGATTTGAGACTCATGAGCACATGGTTTCTTTATTGGGTGAATTTGGTTGGTCAAAGAAAGAGGAATTACGTTCGTGCAAGGCATGGGATGGGCCACACATTATCGTCATGCAATCAGGCGATAAGGTTTGTCTCACTGTTGGATTTGCTCATCTTTCTCGGTTTCCAATTATCCGTAGAGAGAAAAATAAGGAGTGTATGCAAGGGCTTTATCAGAAGATTAAGGAGTTTCACTAAGGAATAATATAAAATTGAATAAGTAATAGTTAATTATTTGTTATACACAAGGAAATAATGAACTACTTAGATAATATGACACCCCTTCAGTTAAAGGAGTTGATTAATCGTCATGAAATTACAGCGCGTCGAATCATTTACCGCGATAATCTTTCACCTGAGATGCGCATAATCTATAATGAGTTAAAATCTACTAGTAATCAAATTCTTATCCCAATTATTCAGGGCACAGTGTATTCCTCATTCTGGGTGGGGGAGGAACTTTCTAATCAAAAGAGGAGGGATATGCTAAGTATTCTTAATCAGAGACCAACAGGGACTACTCACAGTTACCCGTTTGACTCTGCGGCAAAGCTGGATATTGAGATTACACGACTTCTTAATATTAGGCGTAATAACCTTCTTTAGTCTTTATCACGCAAATCCTTCAGCTTCACTTCCATGTATCCGCTCTTTTTTGCTGCATTCAGCACAGCAAATTCAGGATATTCCTTAACAATCCAGCGGGCAGATTTCTCAACACGCTCCTTAGTTCTATCTTCTTGCATACCCCCCTCCTCCTTGTAATATGCACTTACGGGGGCATACATATTAAGTCTTACCACAGCATTCCATCTCTTGTAATACAAGATGGAACGCTGGTAATCCTCCTTATCATCCACGGTTACTTTCACGCCATCTGGCCCTTTGAGACCGGGATTGATACATCCCCAGAAGGAACCAATGATATACCGAATATCTGTGCTCACCTTGGGTTTCATGAAGTAACCATTTGCAACAGGATATACACCCCAGAGAGCAGTTTTGGCTTTCTCACATTCGGCAAATCCGCGCTTAATGACGCCAATGAGACTCTTGAGTGGACGCTCCTTTCGCTTATTAGTCTCGTCGTATTCTAAGAATCCCTTGATATCATCATCTATATTCACAATCTTAGTTCCCACCTTGTAGTAACCAGTGATGAAATTGCGGATATCATGCATTCCCTTAACGCCGACAACTAGTTTCCCGTATGTTCCTGGCTTCATAGATTGTTTATAGAGGGCTTCCTCATCCTTATTGGCCACAAATACGGTTATCTTACTTGAAGGGATTCCATAGCGCTTGAGAGTTGCTAGAGTTTTTTCATTAATAGTTGTATGTCTCTTATAAGATGGAATTGCCACCTCATAAGGAAATGTATTTTTCCTGGTGCTATGTCTAGAACCAGACCCTGAACCAATCATATCTAATATAAAATTGAAATTTACTTTATACAACTAGTAACTATCTAGTATGCCTCTAAAGCCACAAATGGCAGGAGGGTTTCTGCCTAGAAGGTCACAGAGGATTGCTGAGCAGAAAAAGAAGAAGTGTCTGAAAAACTTTACTCGCCAGATGCCGACTGTCTTCGATGAGTTCCCTATGTTCGTCATTGAATGCCACATCTTTCCCTACCTTGATTACCAGACGAGAATCAGCTTGAACCAGTGCCTTCCCCAATGGGATCGTGTTCAGACTAAGATGAATCCAAGGTCAATACATAAGCATCAGATAAATTACTGCGTGAATGTTGTGGCGAGTATGCTTAGTTCTCTAGAAGAGAAGACAGGTCCTGCCTGGAATGCACCATGGCTATATCAGGGTGACAGGCGAATACAGAGAATGATAGAGATGCTGAGTCTATTTCTCAAGGATGAATATTTCGCGATTTACACAAATTTTGGTCATTTTCGCGCTGCCTTTTCGGCAAAGATAGATGATATGCAGGCACTAGCTAATCAATATAATAATCTGTATTCTAAGGTATGGCTAGATGAGCTTATCTCAATGTGTAATTCACTGAGAGATAAGATTCTGAATTATAAGGGGGAGCTAAGAACAATCTCACTTAATAAGATTCCTTCTCTGAACTTTACTTAATCGTTCCTTAACGATCTAATCATTCCTTAACGATCTAATAGTAGCCAGTGTAGGGTCCAAGCTGTTGAACAGATTCGGGCATCCTACCCTTGATATCACGGGGAGAAGCACTTTCACTGTTATTTGGAGGGGGGGTGCATGAAGTTTTTGCAATAGAGAATACTTCAACCCACACTCCAGTAAATAATTGTGCAGCCTTATCGGATTCACTTGAAGTTAGGTTATAGGATGTGCAGAGCTTATTAATTAAGCTTAATCCACGCTGCTTCCATGTTCCAAACGTTATATCTAGATCCCTGGGTGGAATGGACTTGGTGAAACAGCGAGCAACAGTATCTGCCGGATTCTCTCTGTCGTGAGTATTATTATATGGTAAATACATCATATTCTGAACAACCTGGCCAGGGCTTAATAGATCGTGTTTCATGCAACAGAGTTTAGATAGAATTTGCTTGAGTTCCTTCAGATCAGGTTCTCCTTCCTCAGTTGAAGATGTCTTGCTATTAAATAAATTTACTAGGGCACTTGCCTCAGCAGATTCCTGGCCACATGTTAAATTAGAGACTCCCTTTGCAGGACCTTGGAATCCTTCACGTCTTAGTCCGGAAGGCACTGTATTCATTCTAGAAAAAATAGAGTTAGCAATGAATCCTGCTGCCAGGCCGATTAATATGGCAATAAAGATAAAAAAACTATAGTCTGAAAAAGTATTAACTGCAGAAGCATCCATTCTGGTTGTGCTTTAGATTTGAGTTATTCTATTGTATGACCAGTTGAGAAATGTTTCGGCGAGTTTTTTCTTCTCAGTGGCCTTACTCATCATCAGGTCATCTATGCTCATGCGATCCTCCTCAGCAACCAGCTTGAGCCAGTAGATCTTGACTACATCCTTCTGTCCGATACGCACCGCGCGCCCCCTTGCCTGCTCCAGTAAGGCAGATGTCCACCAGGGGCTGATAAAGATAATACGATTATAGTTCTGCAGATTAAGGCCAGTGCCGCCGGCCTGCAGCTGGATCAGAAAGACATCCTGCTTTGCCTCACCAGAAGGAACCTTGCTGGCCTCAATGGCGGCATCACGATCAGATGAACTCATCCCACCGTGATACTGTAATACAGTGCCGATAAAGGGAAATGCCTTCAGAAAGGCGGAAAGCAGCTCCATCTCCTCATGGAACTGACAGAAGATGATCCAGCGGTGGGCCGCCTTCTCCTCATAACTGTCGCGGAGCAGGTGCGAGATTTCGTCAAACTTGCGGCTGGGCACAACAAACTCGGGACCAGTCCACCCGAAGGACTCCTTCTTCCGTGCGTTGATATAGATCTGTGGGTTAACAGACACCTGGCGAAGGCGTAGGAGAATGGCAAACTGCTGAAGCTGATAGGCAATGCCATTTAGAGCCTGTGCAGAGCGCCACTGGGATTCAATGTTATTGAGGATGCCATTGTAGACAACCTCCTCCTCCTTGTTGGTAAAGTCGAGATACTTTGTCTCGATGATTGGAGTCGGGGGCATGGTTAGGCCCGCAGGAGCCTCGCCCTCGTCCATTGTCCTTGCAAGATAGACCTTGGAAATCCAGTCGGCATAGCGATCAGACCACTTGTTGGACTCGATCTTGAAGCCGATGAACTTGAGATATGACACGGCGTCGTCGAGGCTGTTGACAATGGGGGTGGCAGTTAGAGCCCACTTGAAGGGAGCATTGATCTTCAGCACTGCCCTGCCAGTTGCGGTGTTCGTATTGCGAATACGCTGGGCCTCATCCAGAATAATGCGATCAAAGGTGACTTGCTTGAAGAGACCAGTTGCAGAAACCACCTTCTCGTAATGGCCAATGTAGACGGTCTTTGCTAGGGGAAAGCGCGATCCGATGCGAACCCAGCCGCGCTTCTCTGCAGTAAAGATGTTCATTCGGGACCTAACTGCAGCCTCAATCCACTGCTTCTTTACGGCGAGAGGGCTTATGATCAGGGTATTGGTGCCCTTGCCATTCACGATCAGCGCAAGAGACTGGATAGTCTTGCCGAGGCCCATTTCGTCGCCGAGAATTCCGCCGTGCACAACATAGTCACCATGAATGGAGCTGGGAATCTTAACTCCCTCCTTCTCCAGGTTGAGCATCCACTCGATTCCCTCAACCTGGTGCTTGGCGTAAACAGCCCCTTGCCAGGTTGCCTTGAGCTGCATTGCTCTTCAGTAGGTGATTGATTTAGCTTGATCGTAGGCTTCAATTTTTTGTTTTTATATGAGGCTCCGACATGGCGATTCATTATTATGCAAAACAAAAGTTGAATGGCGAATGTTAGCCCTTGGTAGCACCACTAAAAGCACGCCATGGCATTTCCGAGAGCCTTTCAATCGTATGTTCCTAGAACACATTGTGTAACATCGCTAGTCTACGGAGTTATCTTACTGAATTACTATAACGAGGTGGTTGTTGTGCGGGGAAGAAAGAGCGGAAAATGGTCCTTTCCTAAGGGCCATGGTAAATCGAGAGAAAGTCCCTTGGATGCATCAGTCAGAGAGTTGAAGGAGGAAACAGGTATTAATTTGAAGGGTGTTAAGCCAGATGATGAAATTCGGTTCAACTCGGGCACATATTTCGTGTTCATTGTTCAAGATCGCCTTGAGCTTGCACCAGAAGATACACATGAAATCCTTGATTCCATGTGGGTATCTCTTTCAAGAATTCGTTCTTTGACAACGAATAAAGACTTGACGAGCTTTTATAAGACTGTCAATATTGATACTCTTATAAAAAAGGTTGAGGATAGAAAGATTATTGAAGAGGCTGCAGAAATTTTGTAGAGTGATAGAATAGGATGTTGTTGAACACAATGAATGCTCTTTTTATTTTGACTCTTATCCAGTTGTGGTGGATTGCTATCTGGGGCCTGGCATATATTCTTATAGATACATATGCGGGAGCATCAAGAAAAAAGGAGATATTTATATATATTGGAATGCTTATCTTTACGCTAGCAATATTTCACTTGAATCCACGTATGCTGGAACGGCTCTAGTGTTAAGGCGAATGCGAGCCTCGTGTGCAGACTTCAGAGAGAGAATTGTCCAGCCGTCGGCGATTAGCTCGTCGCGCGTCATCTTGAGTGGGTCCTCCTCTCGGGGCTTCTGACGCTCCTCCTCCTGAAGCTCTGCTTGACGAATCTGCTCCTTGATTTTGTCCTTGAGGGTGCTGTCTACAGGCGCAGGCGAAGCTAAAGGCGAAGACAAAGGTTTTGTCCATGGTTGGGCCTTCTTTGTCACAGCGCCTAGTGAGGGGAAGTTATCCACAGTAAGATCAATCTTCTGTGGTCCAGTGTCCGTTCGCATATTGGGGGGCAGATACTTTTGACCAGGCGCTACTGCAGAAGAACCTGACACAAGGCTGCCCATGCGGATTGGCTCTAGCTTAATCACAGGAGTTGCCATTTTAATAAGAGTAGGGGGGGTAAGTGTATTGTTGTGGCTGGATGATTCAATTTTGTTTATAATAAAACAAAAAATGGAGTGATACTCTCTTTTTTGTTTTCTTAAAGATTTATGGGTTAACTTAGCAAGCAGGCTCATCTGCCTCCATATTAATACTGCCATCCTCACGGAGCTCACCGTAGTGACTGCCCTTTGCACCCTTCTTGGACATCCACAGGTGACCAGAAGTCCATAGGTGATTGCCGTTCTCACGCCGGGTGCCGAGGCGCAAGTATGTCTTATCACCGATGGTAAAGGGAAGAAGCTCATCTACAACAGAGTTCTCGACTGGCGCAACCACCTCAGTAGTGATTGCCTTCTTCGCAGTCTTCACAGGCTTCTTCTTTGACACTGGAGTGTTTGCAGTGGCCACAGGTGCAGAAACCACAGGTGCAGAAACCACGGGTGCAGAAACCACGGGTGCAGAAACCACAGGTGCAGCAGTGTCAGTGGTAACAGGAGGTGCAGAAGTAGTTGCAGAAGCAGGTGCAGCAAGCTCCTGCGTCTCCTCTACAGCAGTAGCTTGATGCTTCGCTTGCCACTTCGCCTCAAAGTCTGCATACACCTCTGGATGCTGCTCCTTGTAGTTAGATGCAAAGGTGATGTGAGCCCCCCGCTTGCTTGCCAGGGTTGCCTTGAAGGCCTCATACTCTGCAGCCTTCTCCTTGCAGATCATCGTGTTAAAGTCGCTCCTAGCCGTGGTCTTACCCTTGCGGTCAGAGATCTTCCTTGGCTTTCCAGACTTGGTTAGCCCAGTGCCAGCAGAAGAGCTTGCGTTTAGCACCTGCTGGAGCATGTCCTGCAGCTTGACGAGGTTAGAAAGAAGGGTGTCCATCTTAATACAGTGAATTAGGGGTGCTATTAGTTTACTGGCTAGCAATTTCAATTTTGCTCGACTTGAATAGGTTCTTAAACATATTTCCCATTCGCATTAAGAAAGACTCTGGCGCATCTTTCTTGACTGGGATAATAAGTGCATTACTCGTAGGAGTGAGTTCTTGAATACTCTGAGCGAGTGTTATTCTTACTCGCTGTTGAACAGCGAGAAGCTTCTTAGATTCTCTTAGTTCTAGAATAGCAGTAGGATCATTCTTTATTTCCTGAATCTTATCTTCAAGTTCAGTAATCCGAGTAATCGCCCGTTCAAGCATCTGTTGCATCAATTCGATATCCCCCATTAAAAAAGTCTTCTATAGTAATCTTGATATTTATGTTTAGACCTTTGACTTGCTCTCAACCTTGATAATGCCTTGAATCTTAAGTTGCCGAAGAATTGCGGCGACTCTTGTCCTGCACATGCTCGGTAGGCCAATGTTAATGGTATAAGAGTTTGCGCCAAAGGGGAATTTCTTGATAACCATTAGCACCTTGCGGACGTCGTAGTTCTTTGGATGGTGCTTTTTCCCAGTTAGCCAAGAATCTGGACCGATAAACAGGCCTGAATCAATATCGGCAGTAATCTTCTCAATCTCGCTCGATGTATTTACTGTGTAGAGGTCGTTGGGGTGGGCAGCGGCCATCTCTGGAGCAAAACGAACCTTCTTGGTAGCAGGATGCTGAGAGCTTTGTCCTGCGCAATTGCAAGCTGCCAGAGCAAGCAGATGGGGGCATAGAGTGGAATCGGTTACGGGCTTAGGCTCAGGCTCAGGCTTAGGCTCAGGCAAAGCCATAGCCATAGCCACAGGCTCAGGCTTAGGCAGTATAAGAGGTCCACTGAAACTCAGGGATGCACTCTCAAATGCGCTACCCGTGGAAACCGTCATCGCAAATGGCGTTGGCTGGCTAATAAGAGTCTCTGAAACCTCCAGCTCGTCAACCACATCCGGATAAGCCCAAGAGTTCCTGAGGGCCATCAGGATCTCGTCGCGAGAATTCGAGGAAAGCTTGCAGAGCACATTGTAGGAAAGTGTGACAGACATTTTCTTAGAATGAAGGGGTGTAATAAAAAACACGTTATACTATAATTCAATTTTATTCAGTTATCCTCATGCTCCATAGTATTGTAGTATGAGATGAGTTTGGTCCAAAAGTCAAGTTTCGCATCGACATCCATGATACTCTTCTCCTCTAGCTGATACTTCACCCACGGTATGTAACCAATAATCTTACTGGCCTCCTCCTTTAGGGCTGCAACCTTCTCCTCTTTCATTTTGTTAAGAAGTGCATCAAGAGCCTCCTGGGGAATCCCCTTGAATCTCTCGAACTGAGCCTCAATCGCCTTTCTCTCTGCAATCTCGCGGTCACGCTGCTGCTCGGCGCGCCATGCCTTCTGTTTCCAGAAGCGAATCGCATGAGTCATAACCATTCTCTCATCAGCTAGTTGCTCAGGTGTCATGAGGGCCCTCTCGGCTTCTAGATCCATGAGTTGCTGTTGAGACATCCTGTAGGTTCAGTATATCCTACAGTTTAAGTCAATTTTACTAAAAAAATACTGTATATTTGTTTTCTTTGTCTTTATAGTAAATCGTGCTGCAGCCCTTTAGATATCAATGGTGCTGCGGCGGTAATAGACCCTCAGCAGAGGCTTGCCGTCAGCCTTGAGGTCAATGCCGAGCTCAGCGAAGGTCTTACCCGTGGTAGCATTGAACCACTTACCGATGAGATCCCTCTCGCGGTCCCAGGCGACGCCGATGAGACCAAGCTCCTTGCTCATGGTGATCTCAACCTCCCTGCCGCCCACAAAGGCCATGATCCTCTGGCGGTAGTCATTTGTGAACATCATAGGCCTAACATTTGCCTTCTGAGGAGAAAGCCTGATTGTATTCTGGATAGCCAACACCTTAGAGGCCTGGTGCGCCAGCCTCTTGCCGAGAGACACGAGATGATGCATGCTGCTGCAGAACTCAATCGTGCATGCAGACCTGATAAAACTAGAACGCATTTGACTACTGATCTTCTCGGCCGTAATCGTCATGTGCTCAATCCACCGGTCCTTCTTCTCCAGAGGCGTGAAGTCCTCGTCGAGCTTGGCATGCACACTGTAGCGCTTCTGAAGCTCTGCAATGTAGTCGATGTCGCTCTCTGCGGTGACGGGCTTAGCAGCCTTGCGCTGGATGCTGGGCAGAGAGAAGTCCTCAGTAACCACCGAGGCAGTGATTGCGCCGTCGGCGGGCAGAGTGGCCTTCCAGTCAGCGAGAGAAGAGAAGAACTTCCTGGCCACAAGCCCCCTGCGCGGGCCAGTTTGGTCCATGGTCGGCACGCCGTCGATACACTCCTTCACCTGCAGAATGCCATCCTTGAGCACGATGGCAGTGCGCGAGTTGGGGTGATACCAGAGACCCGTGTCACTGTTCGGCTTCCAGGAGAGCTTGGTGCCGATGGGGTAGGACTCGGGCACCGGCGCAGCCACAGGCGCAGCCACAGGCTCAGGCGTAGCCACAGTCGTAGCTGCAGCCACAGGGATGAAGTCCGTCACGATCCTATCGCCCACTGAGGCGGCAATGATCTGCCAGTCAGCAAGGCTCATGATCTCGCGCTTCTCCACTGGCTTGCCTGCGTAGAGCTTAGTAGCAACCTTGTTATCGCTGAGCACAACGACCTGCTCGAGTGTGGGGCCATAGCCAAAGGACAGGATGGTGCCAG
>Ga0214923_10006195_pt1 | contig 13553 bp, 12 predicted proteins | sample LL1510_MetaG_FD_177993 | JGI IMG/M metagenome (GOLD analysis project Ga0214923, IMG submission 177993) | Freshwater microbial communities from Lake Lanier, Atlanta, Georgia, United States - LL-1510 | ecosystem: Environmental > Aquatic > Freshwater > Lake | place: USA: Georgia | collected... | reverse complement strand
CAAACTAAAGGATACTTTGAAAGAAGCCATGGACAATCTTGGTTTACTAATTGAACTACCTGAGTTCCACACGCAAGCCAAATATGATTCTTAGATTCCATATATTTCAAGCTCAAATTGGCAAACTTAAAAAAATCATCTGCAGGAACACAATCGTCCTCAAGTATTATTGCTGATTGTTCAAATTTAAAGATCCAGTTACAAGATAATAATATTGAAGCGGAACAGCCTATATTATTATTACGATAATTAGTAAATATTTCACCAGAATACGAGATTGAAAACTCATTCACTACATTCTTGACTGATAAATTATCAAAAAATTCTTCTGAAGAATTTTTTTTAGGCCCATCGACTGATACATATATTTTTTTTATATTATTTTGTGCGCACTTTTGCAATATTACCTTCAAGGAATCGGATCGACGATAACTGATAATCAGCACTGCACTTCCGTTAAAATTATACATATTTATTCCTAAATCTTGAGCCAACTGTTATATGGAACCTTCTTGCTACAGAGATAATAATTGATTTAAACAGAGTTCGAATACTCAATTCCTTGGACTCACTATTATTGAAATCTCTTAGGCGGGATTGAAAAATTCTAATATTATTTCCTTGAAAGAATCTTAAGTCCTTTGAATGTATGTGCAATGAATACACAGGGGATAAACAACCTAAATGATGATCGAAAACGTCAATAAATCCTCTTTCGATGTTCCAACAAGGATCAAGCAACTTTGGGTCCACATAATTCCTAGGAATTACAGATCGTATTCTTCGTAAACCGCGATTATTCCTTGGGTCTTCCCCAGTTAAATAAAATCCTAAATCAATACCGTCGAAGATGCCACCAAAATGAGATTTAGATTTTCTTATTTTCTCGGCATCTATAGGAGGAACTCGTAAATTATTTTTACTAGAAAAATCTGATCCGGAAGGCAAAATATGAGTGATCGATTTGTATTTAACATAAAATTCTTTTAGGATAATCATATCTGTTGTATACGAGTTTAAACCCACTGAGATTAAAGTCTGTTCTGAGAGTAGTCTAGAAGTTTCAAAATCACGCAGGTAGAGTATACTTGCTATTCCTTCTGAGTCAGATGTTAAACTAAAGGCACATTTACCTTCTAGCTGACTAAACTTATTATATGGAAAATCACTAGCTAAAATAACATCAGATTCAACATGTATTATTTCGCCAACATTTTTTTCCATGAATTTATGAAGCACGAAGAACCTTATTAAGGATAGAAACCAAAAATTATTTCTAAAATTCTTAGGGTGACCCAATTTAAACTTTATGAAGTCTAATTCTTCAAAATAGCTAAATCTAAAAACTCCGAGTCCCGGAATATTTGAAACACGACATTCTTGATTAACAATTAGTACAACTTCAAGTTTTGGAAATAGATCAATGGTTTTCCTTAGATTCAGTTTTAAATGTTTAGGTATTTTTTTACCGACGTGGACAAATACTAATTTCATGACCTAGATTCAAACTCCTTTTCAAAAGTAAATATTTAATACAATACAATACAATACAATACTAGTGATAAACCTTTAGAGCATGCTTGAACTATACTGTGAAGATGGAAAAGCAAAATAAGGTTATTTCAACCCTTTCGGTAATCGTACCGGTTGCCAAAATGTCAGGGAGATTATTGAATCTTTCTAAATGGCTGCAAGAATTAGAATCAATACTCTTAATAAGTGATATCTTTTGTGAGATTATTCTTATACATGATATTCAAGACAAAAATACTTCTAGGGAATTGAAGCAACTCATAAGTAAATTTTCTAAGATAAAAATAATTTTTAAAGAAGCATTTTATGGAAGTCCTGGTTTGGCTAGAAATGCTGGAATTGAAATTGCTAGCGGTGAATGGATAACGTTTTGGGATAGTGATGATATCCCGCAAATTGGGTCAGTATTAAAAATAATTAGGGATAACATTAAATTCGATATAGATTGCATAATCGGTAATTACACAGCCGTAAATGATTTAACAGGAATTAAAACTTCAAACCAACATATTGATAATTTAAAAATTCAGATAACAAAATTGCCGGGAATTTGGAGGTTTATATTTAACCGTAGCACCATCGGTAAATTGAGATTTGAAGATTTGCTAATCGCAGAAGACCAATTATTTCTAATGAAATATTTAAATAAAAGTACAAAATATATCCTTAGTGATGAGGTATTTTATGAGTATTTCATTGGAAATCAGCATCACCAAACTAGCAACCAATTAGCCAGAAATGATCTGTATCATGCAATCAATTTTTCTTTCAACTATATCTCAAATATTCCCTCAATAGATGTTGATCTAGCAACTGCTTTAATTATGCAACAATTTTTGTCCGGTCTCAAGTATGCTGAACCCATTTTTAAGCTGAAAATTATTTGTTTATTTTTTAGCAAAATGATGACTAATTGGAGATTAATCCCAAAATTCTACCTAGCTTTGTATAGATTGTTGTTTTTTTCAATATTTAAAATCAGACAAAGCTCCGTCAGAGAAACTCATACAATTGTTCCACTTACTGGGGGTCTAGGAAATCAATTGTTTCAGTACGCATTTGGCCTCTATCACGCAAACAATAGAAATTTGATCTTAGAGTATGGATTAGGTGTTCCAAGACTGAATAAAAATTTACTTCCGGAGATATGCTCATTCAATCTTTCAAAAACCGCTATAATTGAAGTTAAACCTAAGACCTATTTTATCAAAAAAAGTTTTAATTATTTTTTAAGATCTAGTACCAAACCACAGCTAGCCAATTTCAGGAAACATTCTAGGTTTCTCTTAATACTTTGGTGCAATATGATATTTTCGAGGTTTTACAAAGAAAGAATCAGATTAAATGTTGCACAAAATATAGGTTATTATTCTGACACTAGAAATCGTAACTGCAATTTTTATATAGGTTATTTCCAAAGTTGTTTTTGGCCAAATGAAGGTTACGTGAAAAAACAATTGAAAAAACTATATATTTCAGCGCCAAGTAGTGAACTACGATTTTACAAAAAATTGGCAAAAAAGGAATCTCCACTAATTGTTCATATAAGATTGGGCGATTATAAGGCTCAAGAAAATTTTGGAATTTTGAGTCAACAGTATTTTGAGACTGCCATAAATTTTCATCTCAGACAGCGTAATTATGAGTCAATCTGGTTTTTCTCCGATGAGCCAAGTATAGCCAAAAATATTGTTAAGATTAATGACAAAATTAAGACTAGATGGATTCCAGAAGTTGGACAGTCGGCAGCCGAAACTTTAGAAGTTATGAGGCATGGGAAAGGTTATGTGATATCTAACTCTACTTTCAGCTGGTGGGCAGCTTTTCTATCTTATAACGAAAATGCAATTGTAGTTGCTCCATCCCCATGGTTCAAAGCGAAGTCGCAACCCAAAATGTTGATACCAAATAATTGGGTGATGATTGATCGTGATTGATTAATATTGTTATTCGATTAGTAATGTCTATATTAATTTTTTAGATGATAAACTTGAATGTATGAGAAAACAATTATTAATCATTGCTACTGAACCAATTGAGATCAAACTTGCCTGTAATGTTTTAAAGAAATCACAAGTGAATGAATTCGATGTAATTTTTTTAGTCGCAGATCATTTTACTTTTTTATATGAATACAATTTTTTAAGAGAAATTACCCATAAGTTTCGTTACCAGTTTTTAACATGGGAAGATATTTACATTAAGTGGCAAAAACGACATAAAATTGATCATAGTAGCAATATGAAATATCTCAAATATTGGGAAAAAAGGTATTGCTCCAACCGAAATTTATTTCAAATAATGGCAACTCATCAAGGGCTACACGCTTGGGAGAATTCATTTATTTACAAGAAAATAAGCGACAATCAAAAATATGAGATATTTTCTGATCTATGTAAATATGCGGAAAATCTCTTTGAAGTTTATCAAATAGCTAAAATTGTATCGTTTAGCCAAAGGTCGTTTCTTTCAAATGCTATTTATGAGATAGCTAAATTTCGTGATATCGAAATGATTACGTTAATACCGAACCGAATTGGAGGTCGATATCAATTTAGGGAGGATTTTGGGATAGGAGTGTCTGATAAGTACAAATTTCAAATTTCGGCAACAGAAATTAAAAATGATGCACTAAACTTTGTAGAACAACTTCTCATTAAAACGCATTTGTTTCAAGGGCAATCAAATAAAGCAATTGAAGAATTGCGTAGTAGAAAAAACCACCCACTGAATTTCCTTAAGAATGACATAATTTTGCTTTGTAAAAATATATTATTCAGAATTTTTAAAGCTCAAAAAATTAGGAAATATAAATCTAAAGTTTTGAGTGAAAATTTACTGAAATTGACAATCTGGGAGCTTCGAGGCGTGATCGCGAGTTTTCTATATTCATTAGGCGTTCATAAATTTAGTGATGAAAAGAAAATAAATAACCCGTTTTTTATTTGGTTCTTGCATGCTCGCCCCGAGGAATCAACTTCAGTATTAGCATTAGGGCAAGATGAAATAGAGAAACTTGTAGAAGTTTCTGGAATTTTACCCAGTGGGTATAAACTATTAGTAAAAGAAAATCCGATAATGCTTGGAAGGAGAAGTATAGGATTTTATAAAAAGCTAAAAAAATTATCAAATGTAATCTTATTAAGTCCTGTAGCAGATAATAATGCAATATTCTCAAAGTGTACTGGAATTTTGGGAATGTCAGGAACCGCTTTACTTGAAGTTTCATTAATCGGTAAACCATCTTATGCATTTGGGTTACCTGAGTTTATATCAGTACTTTCTAATGATAAATACAGCAATGTTCATGAGTTTATATTTGGTTCGATAGCCAACAAAGAATTAGGAGAAGTACGATCGACTGCGTTGAAGTACGTTCAATGGGCTATCGAGAGAAGCACAAGCGATAGAGTATTTAACAAAATCAATTTTGAATATGAAACTGACGATGGCTTCTATGATGAACTTTCAAGATTGCTAAAAATTTAATTTCAACCTTGGCTTAGGTATTTCTCTAAGCTGTTCTTTGGAAAACAATACACATCTAACCATTTAGCAAAAAAAATATATTGTAAAGAGTTAATCTGGATTTGTGAATATTGTAAATTTAGAGCTCTTGCTACAGACTCCCATGAAGTCCCGTTACCATAACTAATTTCAAGCAATTGACTTTGGTCAGGGAGAAAAATGCAATTCAGAATACCTGCACCAGATTCACAGATAAATAGATTTGTCTGCCGGAAAGCTCGTACTAACTCAAAGAAATCAATAAAATTTAGATCGATGTATCTCAAATTCCACTTTGATACAAATTTAGTCAAATAACTACTCTGTATAAAACCACGCGATGCAAATTTCGGTCGAATTGACAACAAATTTAACTTATCACCAATCACTGGATCAAGCTTTAATTTGATTCTAAGGTGCTGTAAGCATCTATTTTCGTCCGTATGTAAAAAATTAAATTTAGAATTACTACTAAATGCATTCAAACGATTTGCATATGGGTTATCGTATTGATGTACTAAAATAGTATCAAATTGAAATTCTACTTCAGAATCTTGCATGAGAATATTCAAATTTGGATGTAATCTGTTTAGGATTAAAAGAAAGTTATTAGAAATATCACTACTAATCACCAAGTGATCAAAATAAATTTCATTTTGCTGGCAGTAAATAAAGGTTCTTAAAGATTCGAGTAAAAAATGATAAAGATTTGATGAATATGGTATGAAAACTGCAATTCCTGGATGCTTCTCAAACCTTGACGCTTTGAATGTGCTTATCGACATTTCGTCATTTATAAAATAACTTCCAACAAAATTTTTTATAATCTTTGATTCATTTAATTGAACTCTTTGATGGGTAATAGCGAAATTCCCCTCAGCATTAATGGCTAAAGTCCCATGCCTAATTCGACCATTTTTAATTTTGTAAAATTTTGTAGAATTCCACTTGTCTATGTAGTTGTCCTCGCTAGATAGGTTTGATTGAAGATTTTCAAGAGAACTTGATAAGTTTTCTAAAAAATCTGAAACTTTTGTTGGTTCATTTCTAGTAAAAATATAAGCATTGTAATCAATATTCCTAATTGCATCTAATGCATTTTCATGATTCAATAGTGGGAACTTAAAACCTTGTAGCAAGGTTCCATTTGAAGTCCAAAATTTAATGTTTTCAATTTTTAAAGTATGTTTATGGTCGCTCGAAACTTCTTGCCAAGAAACTTTGAAATATTTATTTTTTGTATTCATGATAATATCTGGTCGCTTGACTAAAATCTTAAGAAAATAAATAATAAAAGAGATTCTCTTTTTAATTTTTGAACTACTTGAATCTAAGTTGAGTGGATTCCAAAATGATTTCACAAGTTTATTAATCCTCTTAACTCTCAATTGCTTTTGACTTAAAATTAGACAGCCACAAGTGAGGTGTATGTCTATTTTTTTGGATGGTGCTTTAAGGCAAACAAACAGATATTTTTTCATTCAAACTCATAGTTTTTGATCACTTCTTGCGCAATATATTTAATTTCAGCTGAATTATTCCAGTGATGTAATGGAAGCGAGATTCCATTTCTAGCAAATTTGAGAGCATTTAGAGACGGTTTACGAATTCGAGTATTGGTGATTGATTCGTATTCTTCACTTGCTAAGTAAGGATAGTGAATTTCAGTTCCAATTCCCCTTTTTTGCAATTTTTTTCTTAGTGACTCTCTATTATTAGTATAAATTATAAAATGATGGTAGACTGAGTTATCATCATTTAAAAAATCTACTCTATGTTTTGTAAATAACTCAATATAAATTTTTGCAAGATTTACTCTTTTTTTATTCCAAGAACCAATATATTTTAAGTTCACATTGAGAAAAGAAGCTTGGATTTCATCGAGTCTAGAATTTCTTCCTAATATTTTATGTATGTATTTTGAATTCTTTTTTAATCCATAATTTGAAGCAGATCTTAAAAACGAATAATATTGTTCGTTATTAGTTACTACTATACCCGCGTCTCCAAGTGCACCTAAATTTTTAGTTGGATATAGCGAAAAAACTCCAATATCCCCCCATGTACCAACATACTTATCATTTACTTTGGCCATATGCGCTTGGGAAGCATCCTCCAGGATTTTAACATTATGCTTAGATGCCCATTTCTTAACCCTACCCATGTCTGCAGGTATGCCATGCATGTGCACGATTAAAACAATGTCAGGTTTTACAGTTAAGCTCTCAAGAAATTCTAAATCCATTCCTCCTAATGAATTTATCGGGACGCACACTGGAGATGCTCCAACCATATCGATGGCTATCCATGGTGCAATAAAAGTATGTTCCGGTACTGCAATCTTAGTGCCTGAAGCAGCTCCTAAAGCTTGAAGTGCCAATACTAATCCATCGAGACCATTAGCAACTCCTGTAGAAAATTTAGAGTCTATTTGTTGTGAAAATGAATTTTCAAATTTAGTTTTCATGGGCCCATTTATATATATTCCCGAGTTAATTATTTTTGCAAGCGCTTTATTCCATTGCCCACTTATTGAATTTGGAACATTAGTTAAATTTAGATATGGAATGTTTTTCATTCAGAATCCAATCTCTGTATTGTTGTTTAGAACGAATATAATCTGATTCATTGTAAGGTTTATCTGCCAGCACGAGCAAAATTGATTTTCGAGTTAATGCTTTGATTTCGCGCCAATAACCCGAATCAACTAAAAGTGGCTGATCATTTTCTGACAAGCTAATACTTAAACTCAAATTACCATCCCAGAACTTAATTAGTAATTTACCTGAAATAGGTATGAAAATTTGACGAAGAGTTTTATGAGCATGGGATCCAACAATTGCATTTTTTTTTAAATCAGTTAGCCAATAAATTCTGGAGGGCACAAAGGGCAAATCTGTAAATTCAACAATATTGAGCGAGTTTTTTTCTTTGATAACTCGCTTTAGCACTTGAATATTAGTGACTTTCATCTTAAATTATTTTCGCAGAGTTTATATTAAAAAATTTATAAAAAAAGTTTAAGATAAGACTCAACTTTAAAACTGAAATAACCGAGCGAGTATCTAACAACTGACCAGCTGAATCAATTACACTAGGATACGAATACTTTTTGCGTAATATAACAAGCACATCCCCCAATCTACCATGTTACACTAAAACAAGACTAAATAAGGAGTATTTTGTGCGCCTGTTAGTAACTGGTGGACTTGGGTTTATAGGCTCTCACTTTGTTGAGTACGAAATTCAAAAAAACTGTGAAATTGAGGTTTGGGATTCGGCTACATATGCAGGAAGTTTAGAGAATTTATCAAACTCTACTCGCGAATCAGTCAAAATTAAAATTCTGGATATAAGTGACAATCATATTGTAAAAAGTGCTATTAAGAATTCTGGCTATTTTGATCTAATCGTGAATTTTGCGGCAGAATCGCATGTAGACAGATCTATTATAAATCCTAATAAGTTTATCATTAGCAATGTTATTGGAGTCTGTAATTTACTTGAAATAGTGCGAGAAGGTTTTGCTGGTGGTTTTATTCAAATTTCAACCGATGAAGTTTATGGATCAATCCTGAATGGTTCATGGGATGAAAATTCATTACTAGCTCCAAGAAGTCCATATTCTGCATCAAAAGCTTCTGCCGATTTATTAACACTTTCTTACGGCTCAACGTTTGGTTTGACCAGCGTTATCACCAGGTCGGCAAATAATTTTGGGCCTAAACAGTCAATGGAAAAATTCATCCCTAAGGTTATTCATTGTCTTAAGAATAGTTTGCCTATTCCAGTATATGGTGATGGTTTATATAGCAGAGAGTGGATATATGTTAATGAAAATGTAAATGTAATTTCTGAATTGATTCATAGGTTTCCATCACATCTAGGAATCTACAATATAGGCGGATTTGAATTAACAAATATTGAACTAATCAATATGATAGCCAAATTCATGTCCATTGATAACCCAAACATTCAGTACGTTCCAGATAGACTTGGGCACGATCGACGGTACTCAGTAGATTCAACTCGAGTTTTAACAGTCTTGAATAAATCTAGTTCCGGAATAAATCTAATTGGTTTCCAAGAAACTATTGATTGGTATTTAAACAATAGTGACTGGGTATCTAGAAGCCTCGCCAAGATTAAGGAAATGAAATGAAAGGTATAATTCTTGCAGGTGGTACTGGTTCAAGATTATTCCCTTTAACCAAAATTATTAGCAAGCAGATGCTTCCAGTGTATGACAAGCCAGCTATTTTCTACCCGTTGTCCACCTTGATTCATGCTGGAGTAAAAGATGTGCTATTGATATCAAGTCCAAATCAGATAAAGCACTTTGAAAATCTTCTTGGGAAAGGCGAGGAGTTCGGGGTATCGATTCATTATGCTGTTCAGCAAAAACCACTTGGAATCGCGCAATCTTTAACAATTGGTTCAGATTTCACTGTAGATGAAAATTTCTGGCTGATACTTGGGGATAACCTCTTTCATGGACTTAACTTTGGGAAAAAACTTTTGGAGATTACAAATGCGAAATCAGCAACAATTTTTGCCTACCGAGTTAAAGACCCAGCGAATTATGGTGTAGTAAAATTTGACCCAATTTCAAAAATACCAGTTGAAATCATAGAAAAGCCTTCAAATTATATATCTCCATGGGCGATTCCCGGTTTATATTTTCTAAATAAAAAATCTATCAAAATTGCTGAAAGCTTGCGATTCTCAAGTAGAGGTGAACTAGAGATTACTGATGTACTTAATGAACTTTTGAGGCTAGCTGAACTGAATGTAGTAAAAGTTTCTCGAGGAAATGCTTGGTTTGATTTAGGAACATTCGATTCTCTACTAAAAGCAGCTAATTTTGTGGAAATGCTACAATCTAATCAAGGTTTGCGAATTGGAGATCCTGTTGATGCATATCGAAATTTCAAAATACACTGATTTCACATTCAGCTGTCGAAATTTAACTGATAAGGATTTTTCTTGAATAGTAAGAATCAAAAAGACTTTAATCATTTTCAGAGTCTTGCGAAAAATAAAAAACTGAGTAAGGCAGAGATGATAGATTTTCCAAATGAATTAAGGCAAGGTTTTGAAAGTTTAATACTATTGGACCTACAGTCAAAAATACCTGCACTCCAAGTCAAGGAGTCACGAATCCTTGATATTGGTTGCGGCTGTGGCGATTTAGCACTAAAAATAATTGAAAACTCACAAAAATTGAGTCACGAGCTTCACCTTATCGATGGGAAAGAAGTTTTACATAGATTGCCTAGTAGCAATAAAATCCTGAAACACTATGGTAGATTTCAAGAGCAAGATGAAGTTTTTAATAAATATAAAGAATATTTTGACGTAATTCTTTGCTACAGTGTTTTTCAGTATATATTTCTTGAGTCATCACCAATGTTTTTTTTGGATAAATGCCTTGAGCTGCTCAAAAGTAGTGGAATGTTGCTAATAGGAGATATTCCAAATATTTCAATGCGCAATAGAATGTTAAGTTCAGAGTATGGTAAGAATTTTCACAAGAAGTATATGAAATCTGATTTAAATCCGGATGTGAAATTCTTTGAAAACTATGATGAAATAGATGATTCAATCATTATTGCAATGGTTTTGAGAGCAAGAAACTTAGGTTATCAGGGTTACATATTACCACAATCAAAAGGTTTAGCATTTGAAAATCGACGCGAAGATTTGCTGTTTGTAAAGTTCTGAAATGGATGCTATCAAACAAATATTTTTAGTTGGCAATAGTTCTTTTGCACAAATTGCATTTGAGTATTTTTCGACACACACAAAATATAAGATTATAGGGTTTGTAGTGGACAAGGAATACATAAAAGAAGATTCAATATTTGGAGTTCCTGTAGTAACTCCCGAAAATACTAAAGAGTTTTTCGACGTTAAAACAACTGGTTTTCATGTTGCTATTCCATACATAAAAATGAACACCGTAAGAGAAAATTTCATAAAGCTTTTTAAGCAATTAGGATTCAAGCCAGTTTCATACATAAGTCCCTCAGCATTTATATGGAGAAATGTTTTATTAGGCGAACATCTTTTTATCTTTGAGGGCAATACTATTCAGCCATTTTGCAAAATTGGTAACAATACAATTCTATGGAGCGGGAATCATATAGGTCATCATTCTGAAATTGGAGACAATGTATTTGTATCATCTCAGGTTGTTGTATCAGGCCACACGAAAATAGGAGATAACTCTTTTTTGGGAGTTAATTCAACTATTTCTAATAACATATCTATTGGTAAATTTAATTGGATTGGCATGGGAACTATTTTGGGTAAAGATTCTAATGATTATGAAATTTTCAAGCAGAAAAGCACTCAACCACACCATAAAAATGTTAAAGAAGTTTTTTTAAATGAATAATTCTTTATGGAAAAAGCATGGGATCATTTTTTCACCACCAAATTTTTTTAGCTCTTCAAGTTCCAATAGTTTTGCAATTGCCCCCACCCCTATCGTATTCAAAAATAAGGACTGCGTGAGAGTTTTCTATACAACTTTAAATTCAAGCAATGAAGGCTTTGTTTACTGGGTTGAGTTTGACATTAACAATCCAGGCACAGTAGTTAATTACGCCACTCAGCCAGTACTTAGTCCTGGTCTCAGTGGTTTTTTTGACAATAATGGCGTGATGGTTACTTCAGTAGTTGAGACCAATCTCAATCAGTTATATATGTACTATGTGGGCTTTGAGTTGTTAAAAAATATTCCGTACAGGTTGTTAGTTGGGTTGGCGATTAGCTCAGATGGTGGTGATTCGTTTGAGAAATATTCCACTCAACCAATTCTTGAGAGGACAACTGCAGAACCATTTTTCAGAGGAGGCCCATTTGTACGTTATCACAACGGGAATTATCAAATGTGGTACGTGGGGGGCGGTTCATGGCTCTATGAATCTCAATTTATTAGTCCACAATATTCATTAAAGTATATGGAATCACAAAATGGAATTTCTTGGCCCCATGAATCAACACTTGTTTTAAATCCCTCCAAAGATGGATATGCAATTGGTCGACCTTGGATTGATTTTGAAAATCAACCCCCACTTTTATATTTCTCTGAACGTAAATTGAATATTTTTAAATACCGAATTCAAAATCAAATTTTAGAGGGCAACGATAAAATTGGAGATCAATTAATGGAATACTCACTTCAGGCGGGACCAGAAAAATACGATCAAAATGAAATATGCTATGCAGCGGTGGTAGATTTACCAAAATACAAAGTTTTGTACTATAATGGTAATAACAAAGGCGAATTTGGTATTGCTTTTGCCACTATAAAAAAATGATAAAAATTATACGATATAACTCAATTCATAAAAATTTTTGGGACACTTTTTGCCAAAATTCTAACAATGCAATTTTTCAAAATATGCGAGATTATTTAGAGTACAAGGAAATTGAGAAATATAGCGATCACTCACTCTTGTTGCTTGATGACGATACGCTTGTCGCGCTATTACCTGCGGCTCAAGTTGATCGAACAGTAATCAGTCATCCGTTTACAGCCCATGGAGGAATAATTACCGAAAATAATCTGAGTCATTCCTATCTCGAAAAATTATGGGCTGGAATCATAAATTACTTTTTTAAAAATAATTTAACTTCAATAAGAATTAAATCAAAATTTATTGACCAAAACTTTGGCAGTGATTCCCTTGAGTCTTTTATATTATTATCCAAGGGATTTAATGTTTATGAAAGCAATTTAAATTCAGTTGTCTATTTGAATAATCCTACACAGTTTTCATCGAGAAAAAAGCGAAACTTAAAAAAATTTGAAGGTACGTATTTGCTCAGTGACCAAAATAATCTCAAAGAAATATATGACTTAATACAATTAACTCTCAAAAATTACCATGGTGTTTCACCAACTCACTCATTTAAAGAGTTAAAATTTCTTGTAAAAACATTTCCAAAAAACATTGAATTATTCAGCGCTGTAGTTGATGATGAAATTTCCGCCTGTTCAGTCGTTTATAAGTATAATAAAGCATGGCACACTCAATACCTTGCAAGTTCAGAGTTAGGAAGAAAAAACGGAGCTTTAGATAGTTTGCTAGTTTTAATTGGTCATAAAGCGAAAGATGTTGGATGCACGCATTTAAGTTTTGGAATTAGCACTGAGAATAATGGAAAAGTATTAAATAATGGGTTATTCAATTATAAACAAGAATTTGGAGCTACGGCACGAATCAACTTAACTTTAGAATTAACAAAATAATTGTGGAATATGAACAATATATTTGTTTGGTTGGCGCGTTATTTGCTCGGAGACTTTACCTTTAGAGGTACTTATATTTCTGGTTAGCAACATTTACGCCCTTCTAGTGTCTTACTGTGTAGAGGGGGAATCAAGTTAGCTCATTGGAAGGGAGAAATCCGAGTGCGACTTCTTAATCATGATCAATTTCATTCAGGAAAGCTCCTATTTGTGGCCGCTACTGGTGGGTTAGATGTCGATGCGATTCCAA